>Ga0334883_1000122_pt1 | contig 144752 bp, 108 predicted proteins | sample GraSluR1_MG_6_FD_207230 | JGI IMG/M metagenome (GOLD analysis project Ga0334883, IMG submission 207230) | Sludge microbial communities from methane-producing bioreactor in Wageningen University, Netherlands - Granular Sludge_09_05-R1 | ecosystem: Engineered > Bioreactor > Anaerobic >...
TCTCCATCAGTTTTTTCCACAACCTTCCGGTTGCGGTGCTTTCATTTCATTGACCGTTTCCCGCTTCCGTCCTTCCTGTCACTCTGCAATTGTTAAGGTCCACCGACAGTAAAGCCGATGCTGTGCCCTCCGCACCCCCGCATCGGCTCCGACAACTTGACAGTCTACCTGCCAGTCTTGCCTCTGTCTATTGTTTTTTGGTAACTTTCAGTTTACTACACTTTTGGCTTTTTGTCAAGCCACTCTTTCTGCTTCTGCGTTCCGGAACCGCCTGAACGATCCCCTTACACAGGGCTGGATTTTACCACGGGTCGTTTTCTTGTCAAGTTGATGTTAAGGATGCGCTCACGCATCCATGGGCGGTTTGTAGTCGGGCGATTGATGCCGGAAATAAGTGTTATACAGCACTGCATAATGCCCACCCTGCGACATCAGATGCTCGTGCGTGCCCTCTTCGATGATACGGCCGTGATCCATCACGATGATGCGGTCAGCGTGCTTGATGGTGGAGAGGCGATGCGCGATGACGATGGCGGTGCGTTCGTGCATCAGTGTCTCCAATCCTTCCTGGATCTGCGCCTCGGTGAAGGGATCGACGCTGGCAGTGGCTTCATCCAGCACGAGGATCGCAGGTGCTTTGAGCAGCACGCGCGCCAACGCGACCAACTGTCGCTGCCCCATCGAGAGATTTGCGCCACGCTCGCCCACATCAGTTTCCAGAGCTTCGGGCAAGTCGGCAATCCAATCACCGTGACTGATGCGCTGTGCGGCAGCTAACACCTGCGGATCGGTGGCTTCCGGCAATCCGTAACGGATGTTATCCCGCACGGTACCGGAGAAAAGGAATGGCTCCTGCGGGACCAGGCCGATGTGACGGCGGTATTGCGCCAGGTCGAACGCGCGAATGTCGCGCCCGTCGACCAACAGCCGCCCACCCTGGAATTCGTAGAAACGCGTGACCAGCCGAGCCAGGCTGCTCTTGCCTGCGCCCGTGTGCCCTACCAGTGCGATCGTCTCCTGGGGAGCAATGTCCAGCGAGAAATCGGGTAGCACGGTTTCGTCGCCGGTATAACTGAAGTGTAGATTGCGAAATTCGATGCGTCCGGCGACGGTTTCGACCGGTTCAGTTGCCGTTTGAACAACTTTAGGTTCAGCGTCAATGAGGGCGAACACCCGTTCCGCCGCCGAGAGGCCATCCTGGAACTGGCTCCAGAATGATGCGATGTTGATGATAGGCCACCAGAAAAAGCCGACAGCCTGCATAAAGAGATACCAGTTGCCAGGGCTGACAGTGCTCCGCGTTGCCAGGCCGCTGGCATAGAGGACGAGCGCAGTCCCCAGACCGGAAGCCGTGCCCAAGACCGGAAAGATGGAGTTCATAATGATGTCGCGCTTGAGGCCAATGCGATAGGACTGCTTGTTATTCTCGGCAAAGGTGGTATAGATGGCGCGTTCCTGGCGGAAGCTCTTAGCGACAACGATGCCGCTGATAGACTCCTGAATTTGCGCATTGATGGTCGCCGTCACACGGCGCGACTGCTGGGTTACGCTACGCGCAATACGGCGGAAGCTTAAAGCAATGGCGATGGCTATCGGGGTGACGCCGATCAATAACAGCGTAAGCCAGACGTTGATGTTGAAAAGCCACACAATTAAAATGACGACCAGCAACACCTGGCTGATCAAGTCCGTTACGAGTGTAACGACGGCAGAGAAGTCCTGCGTATCGGACGTGACGCGGCTAACGATACGCCCTGACGAGTGCTCATCGTAAAAGGACAGGTCGTGTTTTACGGTAGCGTCGAAGACGTCCTCGCGGACTTTAAGCACGACATCGCCGATAATTTTGGCGGAAGCCATACGGCGGATATAGTTGGCGATCCATGCGACGGCGTTGAGCAACAAAACGCCTGCAGCAAGCAGTACGATCATTTTCAGCGTTGGGTTTTGCCCCACCAGGTCAATCCCTTGCGCGATAAGAATAGGCGATGCAGTACTGGCCGCCGAGTTGAGCAGCAGCAAAAACCCCACGAGAAGCATCTGTGCGGTATATGGACGGAAATAGTCCACAATGCGCTTCAGGAGATCCTTATCGCTGTAATTGCGGTCGTAACTTTCTGTGTCCAGGCCATCTAGTATGAAGCCCATTGGTACCTCACATATTAATCGTATCTCGCAAAAATCTGTCTGTACGGCGCGCAGCGTTCCATCAATTCATCGTGTTTACCCTGGTCGATCAGTTCACCGCGTCGTAACACCAGGATGCGATCCGCCCAGCGGATCTGGCTGAGCCGATGGGTGATGATGAATGTGGTGCGCGGGGCGTCGGGACGCCCTTTGCTGATGCGGCGCATAGCACGCTGGATTTCGTCTTCGGTGGCGCTGTCGATGGCGCTGGTGCTGTCGTCGAGAATGAGGATGCGCGGATCGGTGAGAAAAGCCCGGGCAATGGCGATGCGCTGTCGTTGTCCGCCGGAGAGCGTCACTCCACGCTCGCCGACCTCGGTGTCATAGCCTTTAGGGAAACTTATGATAAAGTCGTGCGCTTGGGCTTCCCGCGCTGCCTGTTCGATGTCCGCCCGTGAGGCGTCGGCACAGCCAAAGGCAATGTTTTCGGCCAAGGTACGGGAGAAGAGAAAGACATCCTGCTCAATGGTGGAGATTTGCGAGCGCAACCCCTCCAGACTCCACTCGCGCACATCCACGCCATCCACCAACACTCGCCCGGCGTCGGCGTCGAAGATGCGGTTGATCAACTGAGTCATCGTCGTCTTGCCGGAGCCGGTTTGACCGACGATGGCAATGGTCTCACCAGGGTTGACGCGGAAGTTGAGGTTGTTGAGCATACAAGTCTCGTTGTAGCCAAAGCACACGTTCTCGAAAACAACTTCGCCGCGCATAGGCTGCGCATAGCCGGCGACATTCTCATCCAGGTCTGTTTCCGTGTTGATTAATTCCAGGATGCGCTCCGCACTGGCTATACCCATCTGAACCAGGTTGAAGGTAAAGATGGATATGAACGTGGGGAAACGCAATGTACCCAATAGCCCCATAAAGGTGACAACCTGTCCCATCGTGAGCGTGCTATCCTGCCACATCAGCAGCGCGTGCAACAGACCGCCGGCCCAGGCAAAACCGAACACCAACAACGGCCAGTAACGCGCCTCGATGATGCCTTGTTGGACATAGTAATCACGAAACAGCCGCGCGTTGCGAGCAAAGTTCTTCCATTCCTGCTGCTCCTGCGCATTCGCCTTGACGACCTCGATGCCGGCGACGGCTTCTGCCAGCCGCGCGTTCATCACGCCGAATTGCTCGCGCTGCGCCATGCTCACGGGCTTGAGCCGCCGGTTGTAATCGTAGACCGTGATCACCAAAGCGACGGTGAACAGTCCAGGGACAATCAACAACTGGGCGTTGAGCCGCCCGATCATGATCACCGGAATCACCAGGCCCATCAACGAGTCGATGATGAGCATGACACCCGGGCTAAACATCGCATTGAGCATCCGCACATCATTGGTGGCGCGCGCCATGATGTCGCCGATGCGTTGTCGTCCGTGGAAAGTTTGGCTTTTGCCGAGTAAGCTAACGTAGAGTTCGTCGCGGGCGTCGCGCTCGATGCGCTGCGCAATAAACGATGAAGCAAAATTGCGGAACAGCCCCGTCACCCCCTGGCTGACCGCAGCGCCCAATGCACCCAACGCCACCGTCAACAACGCCGCCGATGTCCATCCCGGCGTCGTGATCACGTCGAAACCTTGCCCGACAAAGACCTGGATGTAGCTGTAGGCTGTGTTGTTGAGGACCGCGCCGACGATCAGAATCAGTGGAAAGAGCGGATAGCGTATCATGTGCGAAATGATCCACCGCACCGGCCCATCGCGGTTGTAACGGTATTCATTTTCCAGGGTGAATTCGCGTTTTGACACTGTTCCTCCACCAGTATGATTCAGGCAATTTGACGCAATGCGGGGAATAACTATACTCTTCGTATGGATGCACCTCGCACAGCCTTATGGGGATGACGAGTACCCCTGCAAGGACTTGAACCTTGATAACAGGTTTAGGAAACCTGCGTTCTATCCGATTGAACTACAGGGGCAACGGCGACATTATAACACGATAACACAAAACGTGAAACGTGACACGTGAAGCATTCTGTTACGCTTTACGTTTCAGAACCACTTGAAGGGAGTAACCATGAAGACATACCACGCTATAGAATGGTTGGTAGAAGGCAAGCTGCGGCTGATCGATCAGCGGTGGTTGCCTCAGGAGTTGACGTATTGCGATTACACAGACTACCGTGAGGTCGCGGTTGCCATCCGCGAGATGGTGGTGCGCGGCGCACCGGCGATTGGTATCACGGCGGCCTACGGAATGGCGCTGGCGGCCCTCCACAGTCCAGCTCAAGATGCGGACACACTACAAACGGCGCTACAAGTCGCCGATGCCGTGCTACGTGCTGCGAGACCTACCGCCGTCAATCTTTTCTGGGCGCTAGACCGGATCCATCAACGCGCCACAGCCCCGGCGCTGCAGTCGGTCGCAGCCATCCGCGAAGCCGTGTTAGCAGAAGCACACGCGATCTACGCCCTTGAAGAAGCCTCAAACTTCAGCATCGGACAGAACGCGCTGTCGTTGGTACCGGATCACGCGCGCATTATCCACCACTGCAACACCGGCCCGTTGGCAACCGGCGAATACGGAACCGCGCTACGGGTCATCACCGCGGCGCACGAAGCCGGGAAAGGCGTATTTGTCTACGTCGACGAGACCCGTCCCCGCCTGCAAGGCGCACGTCTCACCGCCTGGGAACTGGAGCAGTGGGGGGTGCCCTACACCATCATTGTCGATGGGGCTGCCGCGCATATTTTGCGTACCGTGGGTATCGACCTATGTGTGGTCGGCTGCGATCGCATCGCCGCCAACGGCGACACGGCTAACAAGATCGGCACGTACAGCCTGGCGCTGGCGGCAAAGGCCCACAACGTGCCATTTTACGTCGCCAGCCCGACCAGCACTATCGATATGGCGCTGGCATCCGGCGACGAGATCGCCATCGAGCAGCGACCCGCTGACGAACTCACACGCTTCGAAGCGTGCCAGATCGCGCCCGAAGGCGCGCCCGCGACCAACCCAGCCTTCGACGTGACGCCCGCTGCATACATCACGGCCATCATCACCGAGCGCGGCGTCGTTTACCCGCCGTTCACTGATAGCCTGGCCCGGTTAATGAGGGCTTGACCATAACGCATAGTACCACCCTCCTATTGTAATTGTCGCATGAATGGGTTAGAATAATTAAAGGAGTTTGTGCCAGGAGGTGAGATTATGGTTTATTTACCTAGAGAAGAGGGGCAGGGATTAGCCGAGTACAGCTTAATCCTGGCGTTGATTGCAGTCGTTGTGATCGCTGCATTGATACTGATCGGCCCCGAAATCGCAGAAATGTACGAGCGGGTCACCCAAGAACTTGGACAAGCTCTTGGATGGTGATCAGAGGATCAAGGAAGTCATGCGCTCTGTTTCTAGCAAGAACAGGGCGCATTTTTTTATCATTCTCCTAGCCAGAGACTACGGTATATTTCCCATTCACGCGCATCCGTTTCCCAATACGGATATATCGCCACTCCGGTGACAACGTTTGCCCACGTCGCCCAATCATTGAGACCATCAATCGTTCCGCGCAAGCCACTGCGCATGTTCTCCGCTCTGGGATTGTGGGTAGGCGTGACTTCCTCAGATGTAGAAACGCCAGTAAAAAGCCGCACGTTGCTGTAAGCCAGTGCACGACTGAGCGCGATGACCTGGAATTTCGTCCAATAGCGATACAGGCCGGCCGTGGGCATCGCGCTATCGTAGACCATCACTGCGATTTCATCCACACGCTGAGCTACTTTCTGATAATATAGCCTGCGCCAACTCCACTGCCCAACCAGCGGCCACTGCACGGCGGGAAAGATCGGCCAGATGCGCCGTCCGGCAATCGAGAGTACGGCTTCGGGATCAAGCGCCTGGCGCAATTCGTCGAGCAGTGCCAACACCGAACGATCACCATCTTTGACCGATTCAGGATCGATGTGCAGCCCATCGAAGCCGGCATCCTGCACGAGCACAGTACAGAAGTCCACGATCTCGCGCCGCACAGCACGGCTGTTAAGGTTCATCGTATCGAGTGGCAATCCGATCCACGCCTGCACGACAAGATCAGGCGCAAAGCTCTTTAGTGCGGCCACGAAGTCTTTCGCGTAAGCGTAGGTAGGATTGAAGATCCCCTCCGGCCTATAATAGCTCGTGTAGACATAGATGGTCGTGATTTGCCGTTCAGCCAGGTCCATCGAAAGCGTCAATATTTCGTCGGCCCGATGCGGCAAACTGACCCATTCGACACCGAGCCACGCGGCGTTGGTCCCTTTGTTGTAGTGGCTGCCGGGATAGGTGGATTTAGGACGATAGATGCAAGCCCGCCCAAAGATCATCACCCACAACACCGTCAAAGCCCCCAAGCGCCAAAGCGTATTGGTGCGCCGGGAGAGGATACGTTTCTGGGGACGTTTCGCGGACTTTCGCGCCTTAGGGTTCGTCTTATTCACGGCTCCACCAGATAGATGTTAACCTTGCCATCACAATCTGAGGCGTAGAGGATGCGCGTACCATCCCAACTCCATGTGGGATGGCAATGGCTGCTCTGCGTATGCCACGAGGTTTTGTGGTGACACAATACGGAAAGTTTCGCTTCATCCCCGGAGATGTCGATCAACACCAGATCATCCACGTCGTCGCCGACCAACACGGTGTTATTGGGATTGGCATGATAGTGGTTGCAGTAGAAGGGCATATCCACGCGACGAACAACGTTGCCGTAACGGTCAGCCAGCCCGACGAAGGGGATCATCGCATTATCGTTGACCGGCACCTCGGTCGCTACAGCCTGCGTGCGGCTGGATGTGATCGTTCCGTCGTGGCCCGGGCCGCGATCGTCGAAAAATATGTAACTATCCTGGGTCCAGAATTCATGCCCGATAGAGTCATACTCCTCCTGGCGATAACACGGTATCGCCTCCCGCGAGACGAAATCCAGAATCCATATCCGCTGCGTGACGAGGTTCCACGGCCCTTCGTGGCAGAAGGTTGCCAACGTGCTGTCGTCGGGGCAGAACTGAAAGTGGCCGAGCCAGTGAGTGTCTTTGTAAACGTCGAACGCGCCGTCGCCGTTCAGATAAGCCAGCGTCACCCGCCCGTCCTTGATGCGGTAGAAGCTCTCCTTGAAGCCAGTGTAATTCGGTCCGCGTGGGGCATCCACCTTTTCGTTGCGGGCGAAGGCGATATAGCGCCGGTTGGCTGCGATGGACGGTGCGCCCACACTGAAGCTGCCGGTCTCCTCGTAAACAACGGTAAGTGCGCCGGTTTTGGTATCAAGTAGCTTGATCTGATTGCCGACCGTGTAAACGATCAGCCGGCTATCGGGCGTCTTGGTCACGCCGCCGACAGAGCGTGGCTCGTCGGTCAACTGCGTGATCAGACCGGTACCCAAATCCATGCGGAAGATATTGTAGTGCGGCGAGTCTTCTGGGCGCCTATCCATACCCGACGCGCGGTCTGAGATGAAAACGATCTCGTTCTTGATCTTATCAAATGAATTCTCTGTGAAATAAAGATGGACATTGTTGCCAGTCGACGTCAGTTGCCTGATCGTGCACCCGGTCTTTTGATCCTTGAATTCACGTATTTCCGACAACCACGTATCACCAACCATGTTCGAGTCTCCTGATCCACTAGTTTCTAATTCTCTTCCGGGCCTATACCCAGGAAAACCGGAGCGAGCATTTGCTCGACGGGGGCGTAGCGGTCGGTGAGTAGCACGGTGACATCCTCAGCCAACAACGCATCGACCTCCTCCTCAGACATAACCCACTGCCGCCACAACGAAGCCCCGCCGAAGGCATCGGGGTCCAGTGCAACATCGGTGCCGACAACGACGATGGTGTTGCGCGACGATGCACGCCAATTCGTGCTGGTCGGGGCGATGTAGACGTGGGCAAAAGTCTGCCGCAACGTGTGAACGTAGGCCCGCAAAAAGCGCCCATAGGTTCCGTCAATGATGTTGACCATGTAAAGCCCATCAGGTTCCAGCCAAGCATGGACGCGCTCGTTGAACTCGCGCGTGGTGAGATGGTAAGGGACAGAGAAGTCGTTGAAGGCATCTCCCATAATCAAATCGTAACGTTCAGTTGGCTCGCGGTGCAAAAACATCCGCGCGTCTTCGTTGTAGCTGGCGATGTGTGTATCACGCGACAGTCCTAGATGCGTGTACGCCACCTCCGTCACTGCGGGATCGATCTCGATCACGTCGAGAATACTGTCGGGGTAAATCGCCTCCATGTACTTGGGAAACGTATACCCACCCCCACCGATGAAAAGCGCACGCAACACATCGTGACGCATGGCCTGGTGGACGGTCAATTCGGCGTAAAGCCTCTCGTAGCCGTAGACCAGTTTCGCCGGGTTTTCAAGCGAGGTATAACTGTGGACAAGACGGTCCAGAATCAACGTGCGCACCGATTCACCATCCCGCTCTTCCTCTTTCACCTTGATGCAGAAGTAATTGGATTCATACAGACACGGGCCTTCGAGCCAGCCTCGCCGGTCAGCCCATACTCCCCCGCCGATCAAGAGCGGCAACACCAGGAGCGCAACCCACCCGCGACGCCCCAAGAGAAAGAGTAATCCTAAAAACAGCAGCACGACGGCCACACCCGCCACAATCGTGTATGTGCCGAACTGCGAGATGAGCCAGAATCCCGTGAGGAACGTCCCCACGATGCTGCCCACCGTGCCGAAAGCGTAGATTTGACCCACCGTCCGTCCCGCGCGCGCCAGATCACGCATCGCCAGCTTCGCCACAATCGGCGAAACCGTCCCTAGAATCGTGCAAGGGAGAAAAAAGAGCACGAGGATTAGGGTCAGAATTTCCAGGATCAACGGCCATTGCACCTGATCCATAGGATTGAACTGATCGATCACCAGGACACCCAGAGAGGTTAATCCCGCCAGGAAGAACATTACCCCTAACAAGCGCGGTGACGCCCAGCGGTCGGCCAGCAAGCCACCAAGATAGTTGCCCAAGCTGATGCCCGCCAGGATCACGCCGATCACGCTCGTCCACGTATAGAGTGACACGCCAACACTCGGCGCTATGATGCGCCCGGCGACCAATTCCAAAATCATAATGCAGCCACTCGAAACGAAAACAATCAAGTTAGGCTTCCAAAACCAAGAACGTGACTGTGGTGTTGCTGTTGTGTGTGTATCCATCGATTTTTTCCTCAACGTTGCTCAAGTTTTCTCACTGGCAGCACATAACGCCGTGGCAATTGCGTGCCCCAGTTTCACCATGTCCGGCGGCTTAGACAACCAAGAATCCAGACCTTGCTCCTGCAACGCCGCCAGCTCCCGGTCCATAGGATGACCAGTGAGCAAGATAACCGGCGTCCGCCAACCCTTGTCACGCAGTGCGTGAAACAACGCCAATCCACCCATCCCTGGCATGATCACATCGCTCAACACCAGGGCAATTTGGTCGCCCTGCGTTTCCAGCAACTCCAGGGCTTCGCGACCATTCGCGACTTGTCGTGTCTGGTAGTTTAGCATTTCCAGCATTTCTGCCAACGCAGTCCGCAAAGCGGCATCGTCCTCCACCAGCAAAATTACCTCACGGTTGCCCTGCATGATGGTGTAAACAGTCTGTAAAGGTGGATCAAGCGGACGCAAATCAATCGCGGGCAGATAGATCATAAATTGCGTTCCTTCCCCAACCCGGGTTTGGACGTCAATATGTCCACCATGCAACCCTACGATCCCATGCACTTGCGCCAAACCTAACCCTGTGCCACCTCCGGGGCCTTTCGTTGTGTAGAATGGCTCGAAAAGATGCGAAAACACTTCTGGTGCGATCCCTGCACCTGTATCCACTACCGTCAACCGCACCCAGCGTCCTGTTCCTAATTCCGGCAGAGGCGGCGTCTGGCCCGGCGCGCCGTCGTAACGCGCCAATTCGATACACAAGCGCCCCCCTCCCGGCATGGCATCCCGTGCATTCACGGCCAAATTAGTCAGCATCTGCTGCATACGCGTCGGGTCAGCGTGGACTACGTATTCCTCCAGTCCGTACTTTAGTGTAATTTCGATGTTTTCCGGCAACGTACGTTCAAGTAATTTGACCTGCTCCTTGAATAGCGGTAGCAGGTCGAGCGGATGGCGTTCGAGTACGGCCCGCCGGCTAAAGTCGAGAATTTGCTGGATCAAACCCGTGGCATGCCAGGCCTGCTGTATGATGATGGCGATTCTTTCACGTTCCTGCATCGATAAAGTAAGAGAGCGTGCAATCATCTGCGCATAGAGCACAATGGAAGCCATAACATTGTTAAAATCGTGAGCAATGCCAGCCGCCAGTTGCCCCAACGCCGCCAGTCGCTCCTGCTGCTGAAGTTGCGCCTGAATTTGCCGCTCCCGCGTCACCTCGTTGGTGACCAGCACCCAATGCTGGGGACGTGACTCGTACTCGTCCTTCCAATTTAGCACAATCTCGACTGGCCGGGCAATCACCTCAAAAGTGTGTTCATGCGCCTTGACTTCGTGCCACAACCCGCGCCTCTGTGGTGAAGTCAGCAATTCTGTCAACGACCGGTCGCCCAGATGCGTGAGCATATCGCCGGTATTCGGTCCGACCAATACCAACAAGTGCGTCTGAGACGCAGGATTCGCCTGCAGAATCCGACCTTCGGCATCGATGAGCAAGACACCCGCCGGAACGGTAGCGAGAATTTGCTCCACCTGCTGCGCCTGTTCTTGTACCTGAGCAGCCAGACGTTCGCGCGCCTCTTCAGCTTGCTTGCGCTCGGTGATATTACGACTAATCCGTGATACCGCCACAATGCGGCCATGTTCATCCCGGACCGGCCAGGTCTCGTCTAAAAACCATATCGTCTGGCCTTGCCACACAACGCTGTTCTCATAAGCGTCGTGCTTTCCCGTGGCGAGGACCCGTTCGATTGCGGCTATAGTTTTGTCGTGCGTTTCTGGATCCACAAAATCCACGGCCGATTTACCGATCAGCGCTTCTGGGGTCAGCCCATATAACGCCGGGCCACTATAGTAGAGGAACTTACCTTGTAAATCCATCAACACAAAAACGTCCAGTGTACTTTCCACAATCAATCGCAGACGTTCTTCGCTCTGTTTGAGCAACTTCTCAGCGTGTTTGCGTTCGGTGATATCGGTAAAGACCGCCATGGTGCCGGCAAACACACCGTTCGCGTCAAAGCGGGGGCTGCCACTTGTTAAACTCGAAACCCTCTGACTATCTTTGCGCAACAACTCTACTTCATAGCGGTCGGCCACGCCGCGTTTACGTCGTTCGTCGACCGCCTCGACAATCGGGCGTTGATCGGGCGGAATAATGTCTGTCCAATGCAAGCCTACCAACTCATCAAGCGCATAACCCAGCATCATTGCGGCCGCAGGATTAGCAAAAGTGAAGACACCTTCAGCATCTTGCACAACAATGCCTTCTGCCATGCTCTCGATAATACCTTCATTGAAAGCCGCCAGGCGCTGCATCTCTTCATACAATCGCGCATTGTCAATCGCGATCGCCGTTTGATTGGCAAAGGCAGTGATGGCCGGCGTATCGGACTGCAGCAAGTCAGTGCCAGCGACCAGCAACAGGCCGACAACTTCACTACCGGTGATCAAAGGGGCATAGATCGCCTGCCTCCATCCGATCAAGGCCACAATTCGCCCGACCAATGGGCGCACGGACGGTGGCAATACCTCGGTGAAGGGCGAGTTTCCGAGTTGCTGAAGAAACACGGTCTCACTACTGAACACAATCTGCTGGAAGAGACCGCCCGGCAACAAAGGAATGACAAATCCTTCTGACGTCAGGCCGGTTAATTTTTCCACGGCGCGCACCAGGACGGATTTGAGCGTAAGATAAGAGAGCGACAGGTATGTGTCATCGTCGCTCAACGTAAAGATTGCAGCATCGAAACCCAGCCGAGTCACCTGCTCGCCAACGGCTTCGTACACCGCTTCGGGCGTGCGCGCGCGTTGTACGGCCTGAGCCGCTTGGTTGAGCGCCAACAACAGCCGCTTATTGCGGGCTGTTTCCTCCAACGACCGGCGCAAAGCCTCCTGGGTCTCCTCACGCTCGGTCTCTGCGGTTTCCCAAGCTGCAACTTGTTGACGCAATTGTACCAGTTCCTTAACAAGTTGCGCCTTTGTTTTGTCTATATCTCGCATCTGAAGACTCGCTTAAGTTTGCCCTTAAGTAGCAGGTTCACTGACCTTTTAGAATTATACCAGGGCTTCTCTCGAAACACCTACGGCCTCCACCGTAACCACACCGTTATCCCACACAACAATCCCCGTACCCATCGCCGGGACTTGAACCGTTCCGTCGGGCACAGTCAGTACGAGCGGCGCGGGCAGCAAACCGTGATACGCGGCGACGTAACGCCCGGTCGCCGGGTTGGCGAAGAGCCACGCGCTGTCTTTGCCGCAGTCGATCGTCGCACCGCCGGCTTCGATGTGCCCCTCGCACGACTGTCGCGCCAGCGGACTTTCGAGCATGGGCCAACCGAGTTCGCCAGATTGCATCCAACGACGCTTGAGCGCCCAGGCCATTAAGTCTACCTCGATACCTAACGTTTGTCCAGCGCGGCTGTATTCGACCGTCCACAGGCGCTCGCCCACGGTGGCGTAGGTGAACGGCGCATCCGTCTTGTCCACCACCACGCCGGAGGCCACCACCTGCCCAAAGGCGCGCCCATCGGGATACGCGGAACGCTCGGTGATTTCCAGATAGACGCCGCACTGCGGTTTGCCCTTGTAGAACGCGCCGGGCCAGCTCAGTTCCCAGAATCCCTTTTCCACGCCGAGGTAGTTGTAAAGCTCCAGTACCAGGTCACCCTCGCGTTCCACCAGGCGGATCGGCGCGTCGCGGCCCAAATCCGTGCGTGTGAGCGGAAGCACAGCGAAGAAAACGTCCCCACTTCCGATGACGACGACCTCACCGGGCGGGATCTCCACCGGCAACGCCTCCACCCGCCGGTCGCCGATCCAGATTTCGTCGATCCACTCACGTTGTGTCCAGATGAAGGCCGCTTTGGCACTGTTCAGTGTCCCGGTTTTACCGAGCGTGTACAATCCAATGGCGCGATTGCCCTGCTGCACGCCGTAGAATTCCCCCTCTTCCACAAGATTGCGGGATTTGGTGCGATCGGTGGCGTGGTAGAAGTCGCCGAGCCATTTGTCGTTGGTCAAGTAGCGGGTGTAAAGCACGCCGGGACGATCTGTGCCGGGCCGGTCATAGTGGCACATCATCACGTCCGACTGCCCGCCCGCCTCCTTGACCGAAACACCAAGCGCAAATGAGGGGCTGTGATACGTGGTAAGGCCCAACTGCCGCTCCGCGAACGCCGTCTCATCCACCTGGAACGTCTCCGGGCGCGCATCGAGCGCGTCGGCGATCCACGCGGGCAGCGTCCCATCGGCAATCCAGCGCCGCAGCATGGCGATTTCGGCCTCGGTCTCGCAGACGACGCTCGGATGGTAGGCGCGGCTGTGCGGTCCGGTCCAGCGCCCCGTCCCCGCGTGGATGTGCAATGCGGCACTCAACCCCACGCGCGCCAACGCCGTCCGCGCGCGGATGCGGGTATCGTCGTGGCGGGTCAGCGCCGCCAGCCGCGCCAATGCACGAATCGTGACGGCGCTGTACGTCGGGCTGTTGTATTCGAAGGGGTGGCCTTGTTGGTCGGTCAGCGCCATCCACAGCACGAGCTTGGTGTAGCCGCGCTGCGCAAAGTGCGCATCATTGAGCAGTTCCCCACCCAGGCAGGTGTTGAGGATGTCGAGTAAAGTGATGTTCGTGTAAACCGGCAGGACATCCAGACGGCGAATTTCGTTCAGGCCCAGGCGGATCGCATCCAGCACGCGCGCTTGCATCTCCGGCGACAGGCGATCCGCGTGTTGCAGCATCATTGGGATGAGGTATTCCAGGTTGAACTCGACGGCGTTGAGGTCCATCACCACGTCGTCTTCGAGCATCCAGAAGAAGTTGCCGTAGTGCGGGTCATCCGCGCGGCGCTCCTGGCAGCCGAGCACCACGTCGAGGACTTTGTGCGCCAGTTCCAGGTCTTCCGGCGCGCCGTTCGCCACCAACTGCGCCGCAAGGCTCGCGCCCTGCCGCGATTCGTGGAAGACGCCGTTTTCAGTCTTTTTCGCGATCAGGTATGTCTCAGGATTGAAGTTTTCCGGCAAAGGCAGGGGAGCAGGCCTGGATTCTCCATCACTCATTTTTCGGCATCCGCGTCGTCTTCAGAGTTCTCAGAATTGACTTTGATTTCAACGCCCTTTTTACCGCCTCCAAACGCCATCGATGCGCCAAGGATAAACCCAAAGTTGTAGGGTTTGCCATTATTATGGGTTTCATAGATACTCACTCCGGGATTAAATAAACTCACAAAAAACGTGATAGGCATGATCATGCCATGCCAGACACCAGGCCAGAACCCGGCCGGTTTAGCCTCCGATTCCTGATACTTCGAGTTCGATCCTGCAACTGCAAATTTATTCGCCATGCTAACCTCCTTGTCCAGTTTCAAATGGTTTCTCTTCCGCCGCACAAATGTCCTTCATCACGTCCCGCCCGGAAGCGACGGATAGCTCGACGTTGCCGCCCGGCTCCACCCACTGCCCGATCATATAGAAGTTGTCCAGGCCGGGCAGGGTTTTCTTCATCCCGCCGCCCATCATCATGCTCATCTTGCGCGTGGTGAGCGCCCAGCCGGCGAACGCGCCGCGCCAGTTGGCGGTGTAGCGTTCGTAGGTGACGGGCGTCGCCACGTCCACCACTTCGACGACGTCGCTCAGGCCGGGGAAGCGTTCATCCAGCGCAGCGATGACCTGCTGCGCGACCAGATCTTTGGCGGCGCGATAATGCGTGCGATTCGCGCGCATGCTCTTCCAGTAGTCGTAATCCGCCTCACACCACACGCTCAAAACAGATTTGCCCGGCGGGGCCATCGTCGGATCGAAGCAGTAGTGTTTGACCGTCAGACGCTCCTGACGGACATTGCCCAGGTAGACCGGCTGCGCCAGTGGGAAATTGATCGAGGGACATTCAGCGGAGAAGTCCCTGTTCACGCCCAGGGAAATTTGGAGGATAGATTTCGCCACCGTCATATCGCGGTAATACGAACTAACTTTGTTATCCAGGTAACGCCCACCGAGCAGGTCAAAGATCGTGCTGTGCCCATCCGCCGCCGAGATGACGATGTCCGCGCGATGCTCGCTGCCATCCGCCAGCCGCACGCCCACCGCGCGGTCGTTCTCCACCAGGATCGATTCCACCCGCGATTTGAAGTGGATTTCACCGTTGAGGGCCAGATAGCGCTCCGCCAGGTCTTCGGCGAAACGCAGCGAGCCACCGATGGGGTAACCGGCCTCACGGTCGTTCATCATCGCCAGCGTTGATAACATCAGCATCATCGGGAAATCCGGCGGCGCAAATTGGAAGAAGTTCGGTAACGCCGTCCGCAAAAGCGGGTCTTTGAACCGCTCCGCATACTTATGCACAGTCGCATTGGCCCAACGCAGGGCGGGAATCAGCACCGGTAACATGCTTAGCCCCAATTCCAACGACTCTTGTGGGCCGGATGGCGTGAGGTCCACCGGCAATTCCATCTTCCTGAACTGGTGAATGGCCGACGCAAATTCACGGATCAGCCCTTCATCCTCTGGAGAGAGCGCCAGCATGTGCTGTTCAAGACGGTCGATGTCCGTGTAGAGCGTAAAAACGCGTCCATCAGCACCTTCGTAACGGCTGAATTCATCGTAGAAGTGGAAATCGCGGCCTTCCAGCAAGCCCAGCTCCATCCACAATGCGTGGATTTTCGTCTGCGGATCGGTTCCACTGAGATAGCGGATGCTGCCGTCGAAGACGTAGCTCTTTCTCCGCCACGACGTACACAGCCCACCCGGAATCGAGTGCAGTTCGAAAATGTGTGAGCGATAGCCATTCATCTGCGCGTAGCAACCGGCCGCAAGCCCGGCCATGCCCGCGCCGATAATGAGGATCGTTTTTTCAGACATAACAAGCCCCCTCTCACTGCTTATATTCAATTCGTGGTCGGCAAAACTTGCGCTCGAAACTACTGGTACACGTATACCGTCCGCGTTCCACCCCCAACTGATCCAGAAACACCGAGGAAAAAGCCGAAGTCGTACCACCTGCCGTTGTTATTGATCTCGTAGATGCCAACGTTGGGATTGAAAAGGCGGATGATGAACGTGATGGGCAGAATGATCCCATGCCACAATCCCGCCCAAAAACCCGCCGGTTTGGCCTCGGGCTGTTGAAACTTCGAGTTTGGTCCTGCAACTGCTAGAATGTTTGCCATAAATCAAAACCTCCTTGATCGTCCAATCGTCGTTAATCTGGTTGTCCTGCAATCAGTTTGCTGCGTTTGCGATGGCTTGCAACGTCGGCGCGATGTAGGCCAACCGTTTCCGCGTTTCCTGCGGGCTGTGCTCGCGCTTGATTTTGAGTTGCGCGGCATCGCATCTAAACAAAAACGGGTCCTCCCAGGCCAGCCAGTCCACATCCTTAGATACGAGTTGATCGCGCAAAAGTAGCGTCATTTCGGCCAACATGCTGATGTCAGTGTTTTTCACGCCGGGCATGATCTCCTGCAGCAACCCGGCGCGAATCACGAGATGACACCAGGCGAAGTCCAGCGTTTTGCCGAATAGTAGCTCGCCCGCTTGCGTTGCCATCCGCTCGATGTCGTAGTAGTTTTGCGGATGCGTGCGCCAGGCCGGCGTGGAACGGTGAAACATCAACGGGGTGCTACTCGCGTCAACGCTTTGCACGTCAGCGAGGAACGCCTGGCGGTATCCATTTTGCAGAGCGAAGACCACGCGATCCATGAAACAGAGATGCAAGACCTGATCCGCATCATAGACGGTGGCGGCGTGCGTGTACAACGCATGGAGCTGCTCCCCCACCCCCATCCCCGGCTCACGAAACGTCACCCGGTAGAAAGAGCCCGCTGTCAACCGAGCTACAGCTTCCGATTGTGCCGCGCAGGTCGACGGCGTAATGCCCACCATGACCTGGCCGAACACCGCTTTGAGCTGCGGCTCGACGGCAAACAGGTGGGGAAAGACCACACCCTCAGGATCGTGAAGCGGTGTGACAATAACGGGTTTCATCATGATTTCTCTTTCGAACAACAGCCTCAACGGATTGAACGAATTCAACGGAAAAATGTCCGTTAAAATTCGTTGAATCCGTTGAGAGAATCGTTTTGATCACGCCGGATGACATAGCGATAACAATCCATCCCAAAGTAAACGGCCTTTTCGACAAACCGCAGGCCGCTCTTTTCAAGCACGCGCTGCGAGGCAATGTTCTCCGGGTGCGTCAGCCCGATGATGAACGGGAAGTCGAACCGGTCGAAGCCAAAACGCAGCGCGGCTTTCGCCGCCTCGGTCGCCAAACCGCGCCGCCACACCTCTTGACGCAGCAGATAAGCGACCTCCGTTTCTCCAGTTTCGGGTAGATAGGTCAATCCCGTCCAGCCGAGCAGGTGTGGATCATCGCGCAATTCAACCGCCCACCAGCCGTAGTCGTGCTCCTCCCAGTGCGTGAGCTGCCGCGCGACAAACCGCTCAACAGCCTCGCGCGGCGGCGGATCGGGACGCGGGTAATACCGCAGAATCCCCGGCTGCTGGAGAATGTCAAATAGCGGATCCTCATCCTGCTCCGAAAACGCCCGCAGTACAAGCCGTTCAGTCATAATCCCAGGAATATCCACGTCCGCCCCCCTGTCTACCGTCTACCGGCTGCCGTCTACCCCCCTAACGGCAAAACCTTGTACGTCATATAGTTGCCATCCAGGCACAACGGTTCATCATACACGAACATGGCGAGTCCACTCGCCGTGAATTCCAGATCGATCATCCGCTCAGGAATTCCATCGAAGATCTCACGATACACCTCGACAGGTTGGCCGCCCATCATCACTGTCATATGGAAATGATACTCCGGCCCATCGAAGGGCGCTTGGGTATCTCCGAAACGCTGCGCCAACTCCTGGTTAAGACGGTCGTGCAACTGGCGCAAGTAGGTTGACTCCTCAATATCCATCCACAGGATGCCGGTCTCTATCCCTTCCAAAGTTATAGGCATGAGCTGAAGTTCCGTGCACTTTATGACAAAAGGATGAATCGTCTGTGCGAACTCCTGCATGTAGTCCTCGAGCCGGGCTAAATCCTCAATCTCAAACAACTGTTTGAGCGAAACATGCGGCAGCAGGCGTGAAATGCTGGTTCCTGTACAATACTTCCGATGTATCTCCCAAGCCAGTTTTCGCACAAAGTTCGAGACATCTGTATCGGCAAGAAGGGCAAAGGTTGCTTTCATGTCTTCCTCAAGTGGGATCAGATTGGGGAGGCGAGGGAGCACTTCCTCGCCCCCTCGTCCTCCGTCTACCGTCTGCCGTCTACTGTCTACCTATAAACCCCAATTCTCCGGCCAGGCGTAATGATCGTGAATGTCCTCGATGTAGGCCATCGGCTCGTTGGGTTCGATGTTGAACAAGGCGTCGAACACGTTCACAGCCTGATCGTAGGAGCGCGTCTGGTGGCTCTGCAGGACGCCAAACAACAGCATCGACTTGTCGCCGCTCAGCAGCGCTTCGAGCGTGCGCTCCATCTCCAGCCAATCGGGATAGATGCACTCCAGCATCACCTTGTTGGGTAACGGCTCCACGCGGATTGGTTGGATGCCCATCCGGTTGACGACAGCGGGCACTTCCACCGCCACGTCGTCGGGCAAGCCGGGCAGCGCGCCGTTATTCAGCACGTTGACCTGGGCGCGATATTCGTTGTCGTTCACCAGTGCATCGATGATCGGGATGTGCTGCTCGGTTGTCTTAGTGCTGCCGAACATCGTGATCGGGCGCACTTCGGGATCGTAAGCGGCGGCCTTCATCTGCGCGTACTTTTCCTCTTTCTCGCGCAGGATGCGGTCGCGGCCTTCCGGCGTGTCGCCACCTCCGCCCGCGCCGTACCAACGCGTGCGCGTCTCCAGATCGGTGTGATACCACCATCCGCCGGTACGCGGCGTGTCGCCGATGGGAAACAGGCCGTACAGCTTGTACTGGTGAATCGCCGCGGGCGACATCTGCGCAGAGACGCCCGTGTCCTTGTGGTCTTCCCAGTATTGCTGAATGTTTTCAGCAATCCACCTATCGAGAATGGGATAGACGTCCTGGCCTTCGTAGTAGAAGTGCGTTAGCCAGATGTTGTGATTGAGGCCGGGCGCTTGCCACGTCACCTTGTCGGGATCGAGGCCAATCGTGCGTGCGACGCCGCGATAGCCGTAGTGCCCGTGGCACAGGCCGCACACCTTGACGTCGGTCTCACGGCCCATCAACGTCGTGCCCTCGAAGACGGGGTTGCCGGCTTGCAGGATCCACGCTTCCGGTGCGATGGCCTCCACGTCCTTCGCCACATCGAGCATGAGTTGCAGGTTGTGGTATTCCGGCATCCCGGTGTGACCGTAAAAATAACCGTACTGTGTGGCCAGCGCGCGGCGACGCTTCGCAAAATACTCGTTGTGCGTGACCGTCGCCGTGTTGATGACGAAGTCCACGTCTTGCAAGGACTCCGCCCGATCCAGCGTGCGCGCGAATTTGAGATCCGAGCCCAGGTCTTCGGCGTAACGCTGCGCCAACCGGTAAACCACCTCCAACCGCTCCTCGTTGATGTCCATAAAGTGGACCCTGCTGCCTTTCAATCCCTCGGTGAGGCACAGGTCTTTCACCAGGCCGAGGGAGAAGACGACGCTGCCCGCGCCAATGATCGTAACTTTTACGGATGACATAAATTAACCTCCAACAGAATGTGTGATATGAACCAACGTTACCTATTCATCTCTGCGCATCGCCTGCTGGCGTAGAGATGGTTCAAGTTTCTCTAGCGCATACCGCAACGCTGTGCGCGGCATCGTCCCTTTGTGCGCCATCACGTAATCAAAAACCTGTAAAGGCGCGTGCTTGCTGGCCTCTTTTAGCATCCAGCCGTATCCTTTCTGCACCATATCGTCAGCATCGGTAAGCAGTGGATCAGCGATCTGGAAGGCTTCAGCGATATAGCGCCCCTTACGGAGTCCATAGATCAAGATTACGGCGGAAGCGCGCCGCTGCCAACGGTTGGGCGAGATAGTCCACGGCATCACTTGCGAAAACAACACCGGGTACTGGTAGATCAACCGCCCAAACGCATGGGTGCAGAAATCGTCGCAACCGCCCCAATCCGTGACGTACTCCCGCAGCCAGCCTTCAAAAAGCGCAAAGTCAGCTTCTTCATAAGACTTTCGACAGCGATAGACCCAATCGAAGGCAATGGTGCGCTCTTCCCACGAGCGCGAGGAAAGCAATGCCTCACACAATTCGAAGATACGTGCCTTATCGTACTGTCGCACCTGGGCGAAGGTGTCGCGCGAGATCGCACGCACGACCGGTGTCTTGAGGGATGATTCTCCCTTCATATTGGCGGCGTGGGCAAGCGCCTGTGCTAATTGTGTGCGGATCGTTTGTACAATGTCTGGCTCCATATCGACCTCTTAACGGAAATTCAGCATCAGGCTTTCATCTCCACGCTGAATGTGGACCTCCGGCGCAGTGAATGCGCACCGGCAGTAGGGATTGTCGAAGCGCGGATAATCGTGCAGCGCAATCTCGTCTCCTGTAATGTGTAGCGGCCCGGTCCAGCTAAACTCGAGCCATCCCTGTGAAGGGGAATTGTAGCTGACATCCAACCCACTACAAGTCACCGCGCTCGCGGCAACCGCCTCCACAAAAGCGGCGAAGTCACCCCAGTCGGCGCGGCAGCCCATCTCAACCAGCCAGACGTTGTCCGGTGACTCGGCCCGCGCCTCGACGATCGCGCCGTTCCTGTCCGCCAGCCAACGCACGGGATGCTGGCTGTATAACGCGAGATAACCGTCATCCTTGCGGGCAAAAACCCAATTGTCGCGCTCAAGCACTTCGTCGAAGGCCGCGCGCGGGAAGTAGGCATGCGAGAAGGGGAAAGCGTCATCCGGTGGGGCGTGGTAGAGGCAGACGAGCACGTTGCGGTGCTGGGCTGCGCGGGGCATCACGCCGTTGCCCGCCCAGAAGTTGGGACGCGAAATCTCATCCGCCGCACCGGGATGATTGGTGAACACGACAGCATCGATGCCGAGCGTCGCCTGCCAGGTGTGCTGCTGGTAGCCGGGCTTGCCGGGGCGGTAGTCCTGCGCGCAACTGAGCAGGTAATCGTGCGTGCGGTAAGTCTGGATATGCACCTCGGTCATCGCGTGGCAGTCCATGTTGGGATCAACAATTTCGCCATAACGGTTGATCTGCCACTGGAACAACGCCTGATAACGGGCCTCGTAATCCTCGTGCAGACGGACCCCGTACTCAGCCGACATTCGTTTGGACAAAGCAAACACGTGGGGATGTAGATAATCCTGGATGCTCCAGAACAAATGCCCATCTTCTATGTCATCATAGGATAGTCCATATTTAGGCGCATCCTCAATGTTCAGGCTATGGCGCTCCTTGCACAGCAGCGGTTCCTGCAGATCCGCCGCAATCGCCGTGATGAGTGGTGGACAACGATAGGTACTCGTCGCCAGCGGAACCGTTCCCAGAGCATGCGGGTTGTTGAACAGCCCCATACCGAACATCAGCTTGGCGGTGTTGGCGGCGTCCTCATTGCGCCCACCCTTGATGAGGCGCGTGTACGTGCGCCCGTGCGTGCAGCCGAAGACGCCGCGATAGGTGTGCAGCGCCATCTCGAAGAGGATCACGTCGATGAACAGCCCTGCCTGGCGGCGCACCTCCGCATCCCGCGCGAAGTCGTAGAGATTGACCAACGCCAGAAGGTCTTCCTCGAAGTAGCAGTTCGAAAGCCACTCGCTGAAACCGAAACGCGCGCGGAAGTCGAACCAGCGATTGATGAAGTGCAGCGCGTGGTCGATGTGGTAGCGCCCATCGTTGCCATCGTTCTCGAAAACGCTGTCCTTAAAAAGCTGGCCCGCCAGCAATTCGTCGCTGTGGAAGATGATCTGGTGATTTTCGGTGTGATAACAGCGTTTGTTATCGCCCGCCGGTTCGTCCCACCAGTATTTGAAGCGCAGCAGACACGCTTCGATGTCGGCGATCAACTGCGGCGCAATGCCCGGACTCTCACGGTACTTGTACAAAATGCGCAGCAACCCGCCGACGGCGAAATCGCAGCAGTCCTGGCGCGAGTCTACAAAGGCGATACCCTCGCGGATCGGGCCTTCATCCACCGGCAGGCCGAGTTCCAGCCGGGCGATCTGGCTGAAGAAGCCCACGCGCCCACCCGGCGACTGCGCGGCGCAGAATTCCAGGTAACGCTGGCGGCGCTGTTCATACGTCTCACGGGGTTCGGACCAATATAAGTCGTCCATATTTACTGGCCCTCGCCGGGACATTTCGCAATGATGACCATATACCGCATCGGCGTATCGCCGGTGTTGGTCAGGCCGTGCGATTTGGCCGGATCGAGGATGATCACGTCGTTGGGGCCGAGGTGTTGCGGCCCTTCACCATCCACGTTGAGCGTGCCGTGCCCTTCGAAGACGTAGAACGCTTCAACACCCACGTGGGTATGCGGGGCGTGCGCGCTCGTGCCCGGCGCAATTTCGGAGATGTGCATACGCAACATCTGCGGATCGATGCCCGAATCGATCAGGTACTTTCCCAAGCCTTTCGCTGTTTGTGGCGTGAATCCCATAACCAACCTCCTAAAAATGAAAATCATACCTCTGGCTTCAGGGTAGGCAATCCCGCCCGCCAGGCAATTTCCCGGCGGGAGAGATACCACGTTTGCCCCACATCATTGTTTCCCTGGAAGAAGAGGAACGTGCGCCCATCCTCATCTACGAAGACGAATGGATGTCCAGACTCGCTCGAATTCCACGCTCCCGGCGCGCCGTTGGGCAGAAAGGGCGCATCCGAGAGCCGCTGCCAATGAACGCCGTCGGCGCTCGTCGCGCAGCCGATTTGCTGTGGCTTGTTGTTATATGCGCCGCCGTAGAACATAAAGAACACGCCGTCGCGTTTGCAGACGGCCGGCGCTTCGATGCACTCCTGCTCCCACGGCAACTCCGGCTTGAGGATCGGCGCATCGCACAGTTGCGTCCAGGCGTCGCGCTCGAAGCCGGAATCCAAGGGCGCAGCCGCCACGCCGAGCATCTGGATGCGCATCGCCGGATCGCGTGTGGCAAAGTAAAGCAGCAGCCGCCCCTCGTAGGCGATAACGTCGGCGTCAATAGCGCGCCCAACCGTCCACGTTCCCGACGGTGCGAAAATTGGGTTGGTGGGATTTCGGGCAAAGTGCAGGCCATCCTTGGAAACCGCGTGACAAATCGCGTCCTTGGGACCATTGCCATAAGTCTGGTAGAACAGGTGGATTTTATCCGCCAACACGATAGCGCCCGGCGCGCACAAGCCGTTGAACTCGTAAATCGCTTCGGGCAGCACCTCGCCAACTTTGCACCACGTTCCGAGATCGTCGCTGCGCGCGATGCCGATGGCCCAACCGTCATCGGCGCGCCCGTCCTCATACGACGGCAAGGAGTAGTAGAGCCAGTAGCTCCCGGCGAAACGCACGACCGCCGGGTCTTTAGCGAAAGGACGGCCCCTCCGGGTGGCGTCAGCAAACCGCATAGCGTCTCCCTTCATAAATCGAGGCGATAACGACACTTCTGCCGCTCGCCCATCTGGTACATATCGTTATCCTCCGGCAGATCGACGATTTCGACGAACGTGGCGCCGGCCAGCTCGCACGTCCGCCGGGAAGCATAATTGTCGGGATTGCACGTGATCCACAGGGGATTCAAGCCATGGCGGCGCGCCAGGGGCAAGAGCAAAGTGCAACTTCGAGCAGCATAGTGGCGACCACGATAGATCGGCAACACGCGATAGCCGATGTGTCCTGCATATAGCACGATATGCTCGGTGTTGCCAACGCGCAGCTCGATCCGGCCAACCTCTTGTTTCTGCCCGTTGAGCGTCATCTTGAAACGATAGGCCGGGACGTAGCCACGGCGGCCATCACCCGAATAGGCCTGATACAGGACGAGTACCAGGTCGTCATCCACCAGCCGCCCGGGATCGCATAACGTAACCGTCGTATCAATCCGCATCCGCTCTCTCCAATATCAGCCCCCATCTACAAGTCCTCACATTTTACTTCCCACTTCACCACAAGGCAAGCCACCAACCTCGGCCTTGGGTGCGAGAGCGACATGCCCACGCCGCACATTCTTAACAAACTGTTAACGTTCTGTTGAATACACGTTAACCTACGCGTGGTACCATTCAGGTGCGATTGAAAAAATACTTTTAGGAGGAGACAAAATGCATCGCATCGCCTTAGTACTATTGATAGTGTTGACAATGTTGGGCACAGCTTGTAGCGGCAACACGCCGACTCCGGCTCCGACGCAGCCCGCGTCCCCGACACAGGCTCCGGAACCCACCGCCGTACCCGCCCAACCGGAACAATCCGGCGTGTTGCCGGAAGTGAATCCCCTCGAAGTGAGTGGGAATGTGGTAACCGCCGGCAGTTCCACGGTCTACCCATTGGCCGAGCGCATGGCTGAGCGCTTCTACGATGAAGGCTTCAAAGGCCAGATCACCATCGACAGCATCGGCAGCGGCGCGGGCTACGAGCGTTTCTGCAAGACCGGCGAGACCGATGTCGCCAATGCCAGCCGCCCCATCAAGGACTCCGAGGTCGAATCCTGTGCAGCCATCGGCCGCACGCCGATTGAGTTCCGCGTCGGCACGGATGCGCTGGCCGTCGTCGTCAGCCAGCAGAACGACTTCGTTACCGACGTGACCATGGAAGAGTTGGCGCTCATCTTCGGCAATGCTGCCGAGAAATGGTCCGATGTGCGCGCCGAGTGGCCCGCCGAGAACATCCTGCGCTTCATCCCCGGCACCGACAGCGGCACCTTCGACTACTTCGTCGAGGAAGTCTTCGCCAAGGACAAGGAACCGCACCTCAGCGCCGCCAACACGCAGTTGAGCGAGGATGACAACGTCCTGGTGCAGGGCATCATGGGCAGTCCTTACGCCATCGGCTACTTCGGTTACGCCTACTACGCCGAGAATACGGGAACGCTCAAAGTGCTGTCTATCAACGGCATCGAAGCCACCAGCGAGACTGTGGACAACAACACCTATCCCCTGGCCCGCCCGCTGTTCCTCTACTCCGACGCCAAGATTATGCAGGAAAAACCCCAAGTCGCCGCTTACATCAACTTCTTCCTGGCTTACGTAAACGAAGAAGTCGTGGATGTCGGCTACTTCCCCGCCAGCGAAACGGCGCTCCTCGCTGCGCAGCAAGCCTGGGTCGAGGCCGTGCAGTAACAGACAAAGTGTTCGTCGTAGGCCGGGTCGTCGATCCGGCCTACGATGACGAAACGGAGGCTTATGGTCAGTCAAGTGAATACCCGCCCTTACGCTAACGAAACCCTGACGCATCGAGCGGCGCTACGCAGACGTCCGAAGATTTCGGAGACCCTGATCCAGGGGTTTTTGTTTTTGTGCGGCGCGCTCTCCATTCTGGTGACGGTCGGCATCGTCTATGAATTGGGCAAGGAATCCCTACTCTTCTTCACCCGCCAACAGTGGGAAGAGACAAACCGGACGCTGGTCGAACCGATGGATGCCGCGCAGACAACCTTTAAGATGACCGAGACAGGTATGGGTTTCGGCATCGGAGATACCATTCGCCTGCGCAGGGAGGCTACGGAGGTCATCGACATTCGCGGCGACGTGGTGACGGTGGAACGCGCGCACCAGAACACAACGGCAGAAGCGCACACCGTCGGCGTCGAGATCGAACTATCGCGCCAGGTCACGCTGGCCGAGTTCTTCACGAAAACCGAATGGAATCCCCAAATCGGCAAATACGGCATCTGGGCGCTGGTGAACGCCACGCTGATGACTTCGTTCACCGCCATCATCGTCGCACTGCCGTTAGGGTTATGCGTGGCGATCTACTTGAGCGAGTACGCTTCCACGCGGGTGCGCAGCACCCTCAAACCGCTTCTGGAGGTGCTGGCTGCGGTTCCCACCGTCGTCTACGGCTATTTCGCCCTGACGTTTATGACGCCCTTATTGCGCGCTATCTTCGGTGTGAACACCGTGGAAATCTACAACACGGCCTCGGCAGGTATCGTCATCGGCGTTCTGATCCTGCCCCTGGTCAGCTCAATGGCCGAAGACGCGCTGAGCGCCGTGCCGCAATCGCTGCGCCAGGCGGCCTACAGCCTGGGTGCGACGCGGCTGGAAACGGCGGTGAAAGTCGTCGTGCCCGCCGCCCTATCGGGGATTGCGGCAGCCTTCATCGTCGCCATCTCACGCGCTATCGGCGAGACGATGGTCGTCGCCATCGCGGCGGGTGCGGGGCCGGCGTTCACGTTCAACCCCTTCAAGGCCGCCGAGACGATGACGGGCCATATCGTCCGCATCAGCGGCGGCGATCTAAGCTACGATTCGATGGACTACAACAGCATCTTCGCCATCGGGCTAATGCTGTTCTTTATGACGTTAGGACTGAATATCCTCAGCCAGCGCATCGTCAAGCGCTTCCGGGAGGAATACGAATGAAAGCAAACAAGGACGCCATCCACCTGGATACAAGCGGGTTTACGCCCAATCTTCCGCGTCGCCACCGTGTGGGCAAACTCTGGTTGGTCATTTTCCGATTTGCGACCGTCGTGGGCCTCATCGCCCTCGCTACCTTGCTGCTCAACGTGATGAACAGCGCGTTCGGTTACGTCGCCGTCGAAAACAAAGTCGATCCCGACACGCTGGCCGTCAACGGCGTCGAACTGGACGACCTGCCGAAAGCCGAACTGGTACGCATCCTGCAGGAGAACGTCTCCGCCGGGCTGTTCCGCCGGTTGGAAAACGACGAACCGTTTGCAGAACGCTCCCGGCTGGACGTCTACAATCTGGTGCTGGAGCGTGTCGTCGAACCGCGCGTCGTGCAACAGTGGTCGCTGCAAGACTCGCTGTTCCGCCGCGCGCAGATCGAGGCCGAAGTTGCCGCCAACTATCCCAAAGCTGAATTGGAGTTCAAGAGTTGGCTCGACAAGTACTTCATCCTCAACCCCCAATCGGCCAGAGCCGAGCGCGCGGGCGTGCGCACGGCGATCCTGGGGTCGCTGTGGACGGTGGGGATTGCTATAGTCTTCGCCTTCCCTATTGGCGTAGGCGGGGCGATCTATCTTGAGGAATATGCCGCCGACAACGCTATCAACCGGGTCATCCGCACCAACATCAACAACCTGGCGGGCGTACCGTCGATCATCTACGGGATATTAGGGCTGGCGATCTTCGTGCGCGCGCTCGAACCGTTGACCAGCGGCACACTGCTGGGTCTCGCCGATCCCACCACGGCCAACGGGCGCACGATTTTGTCCGCCGGCCTCACGCTGGGGTTGCTGATTCTGCCGATGATCATCATCAACGCGCAGGAAGCCATTCGCGCCGTCCCTTCCTCGCTGCGCCAGGCCAGTTACGGGCTGGGCGCCACGCGCTGGCAGACGGTATGGCATCACGTGCTGCCCAATGCGATGCCCGGTGTGCTAACCGGCGCCATCTTCGCCATCTCCCGCGCCATGGGCGAGACCGCGCCCCTGGTCGTCATCGGCGCGTCCACCTTCATCAACGTGGACCCCAACGGGCCGTTCGCCAAATTCACCACCCTTCCCATTCAAATTTATCAGTGGACGTCCCGCCCGCAGGATGTCTTTCGCAACATCGCGGCAGCCGCCATTGTCGTGCTCGTGCTGCTGCTACTGTCGCTCAACGCGAGCGCCGTCATCTTGCGCAATCGTTTCAGCCGGAGGCTAGATTAATGGCTATGCAGACAAACGTATCCGATCACCCCATCTCCACCAATGGAACTTATGCGATCGAAGCGCGCAATCTGCGCGTGTACTACGGCAACTTCCTCGCCGTCAAGGACGTCAATCTCCACATCCCACAGCAAAAGATCACCGCGTTGATCGGGCCCTCGGGCTGCGGCAAGAGCACGATGCTGCGCGCCTTCAATCGGATGAACGAACTGGTGCCCACCGCCCGCACCGAAGGGGAAATCCTTTACCATGCCGTCAATATCTACGATCCCGACATCGACGCGGTGGAAGTGCGGCGGCGCATCGGTATGGTGTTCCAGAAACCGAACCCGTTCCCCAAGAGCATCTACGAGAACGTGGCCTGGGGCGCGCGCATCAACGGCTACAAGGGCAATATGGATGAACTGGTCTTCGAATCGCTGCGCCAGGCTGCGTTATGGGACGAGGTTAAGGACAAACTCACGCAAAGCGGGCTATCGCTTTCCGGTGGACAGCAACAACGGCTGTGCATCGCCCGTGCTATCGCCATCAAGCCAGACATCATCCTTATGGATGAACCGGCGTCGGCGCTAGACCCAATCGCCACCTTGCGCATCGAGGAGCTGATGCAGGAGTTGGCGCAGAAGTACACCATCATCGTGGTGACGCACAATATGCAACAGGCCGCGCGCGTCTCGGACTACACCGCATTTTTCTCGCTTGACGAACAAGACCGCTCAGGCGTCCTGGTCGAGTACGGTCCGACCAAAAAGCTGTTCACCAATCCGGAAAAATCGATCACCGAAGATTACGTCACCGGACGGTTTGGATAAACTGAAGGTAGCAGAGAGGCAACAATGACCAACCCAAGAAAAACCCTTGAACGTGAATTACAACTGCTCCAGGATCAAGTCCTGATCATGGGCAGTCTGGTCGAAGAGGCGATGATGACCTCTATCGATCTGCTCAAACGCCGCGACCTGGCAGGCGCCAAACGCCTCATCGAACACGACGTTGAGATCAACACCAGACGCTATGCCATCGAAAGCCAGGCCCTGGCCCTAATCGCGCTGCACCAACCGGTGGCGCGCGACCTGCGCACGCTGGCCGCCATCCTGGAAATCTCAACCGAGTTAGAGCGTATCGGGGACTACGCGAAGGGAATCGCCAAGATCAATCTGCTGATCGGCGAAAAACCGTTGCTCAAGCCACTGATCGACATCCCCCTGATGGCCGAGAAAGCCCTGGATATGTTGCGCCGCTCGCTAGACGCCTTTGTGCAACTAGACGTCGAGGCAGCGCGGGCGATCCCTGCCGAGGACGATGAGGTGGACCGGCTGTACGAACAAGTCTACAACGAACTGATGACCTATATACGCACCGATCCAGCAAACACCGAGCAAGCCAATCATCTCCTCTGGGCCGCCCACAACCTGGAGCGCGCCGCCGACCGGGTGGCGAACATCTGCGAACGCATTCTGTTTACCGTCACCGGGGAGCTTTCAGAATTCGATTCAGAGGTTCAGATTCGTAGGTTCGAGAGTTAGAACCCACCCAAACACGACCGCCCACCGGACAACTCGGACCGGTGGGCGGTCTGCTAACTGCAAACATGGTCTTTGGCGTCCCCGTCACCGATGACCAGATCGAGCATGTAGCTGTGGAAGTACCAGCAGTGCCCCTCGAACGGCGCTTCGACCTGAGGCGAGTCACACGCAACTCACACGCCACACGGCGGCAGCCTGAGAGCGTAACGGAACTACCAACCCAATCCCAACTCTGCCAACCCAACCCATATACACCGCCAACCGATCCCAACATGCGAGACGCGATCCCTGTGTTAAGCTAAGGTCAATGAAATGAAGTGAGATTTTTGAACGGCGCAGCAACATCGGTAGTAACCTTGTTTACCTTCTGGCGCTGCTATGCGTTGGCCAGTGAGACAATAACGTAATGCCACAGGTAAAATCCGTAGACCTGATCCTGGAAACGTAGCAGTCGCCTGCGATGAAAAGGAGTTTGAAATGAAATTTAACTATGGTGTAAGTGTATTTAGTGCTAAAGGTGACAAGATAGGGACTGTCGAACAGGTGGTCGTCGATCCCCGGACGAAGGAAGTATCCCATGCGATCGTCAAGCAGGGTTTTTTGTTTACCGAGAGCAAGGTTCTTCCTGTTGATCTGATCGCTGAGGCGACAGATGAGCGGGTCACGCTAAAAGAAGCTGTGGACGATCTGAAGGCACTGCCTAAGTTTGAGGAGAGCTACTACGTAAAGGGCGACGTCCCATCGGATGCCCCCCCCACGACGCCCGCAGTGAACGCCGCCTGGCCTCTATACTATTTCCCACCCGATGAGCCAGGAAAGAGCCTTATTCCAAAAGAGTCTGGCGTTCACACGCCACGGTACGTTCGCCGGGTCGACCGGAATGTTCCTGAGGGAGCGATTGTATTGGAGGAGAAGGCCGAGGTTATGAGCGCCGACGGGGAACACGTCGGAGATGTGGCCAAGGTTCTTGCCGATTCAGAGAGCAACCGCATCACGCACATCGTCATTTCCCGTGGTCTGCTGTTCAAAGAGGAGCGACGTGTTCCTGTCTCGTGGATCGATAAGGTAGCCGAGGAAACAGTTTACCTTGCGATCGAGTCGTCGCTACTCAACACCTTGCGACCCTACACCTCCGCTTGAGACGCTATGGCGTAAACTTTTCACCACAGAGACACGGAGAGCACAGAGTTTTTTTAAGCATTGCCGGCAATGCCATCTTCTCCGTGCCCTCTGTGTCTCTGTGACTATTTTTTGAGGAGAAAAAAATGACGGAATTAGATTTCACGCTAGAATTTCGCGACGAGGCCGGCCTTCCCGCTACCGTAAAGACCGAGATGGAGCTAGAGGCAGCCCGACGGCTGCGGGTCTTGCGGGAGGGTCACACCGATATGACCAGCGCCGAAGTGGCGATAGAGGAATTGGTCAGTGCTGCGACCCCACATCTGTATGAGGCGCGCGTGGTGGTATACATGCGTCCCAACAGCGTCGTCGCTGTGGAGAAGCAGGAGACAGAGTTGGGCGCACTGAAGGGTGCTCTAAGCGCAGTCGAGCGCCAGATAAGAGAATATCGGGAAAAGCTGGCTGAGCCTTGGAAACAACCGTGAATACGGATGAGGTAGGCATGAACAATGTAAACGTACTGAACCACATACTGGTACCTTTGGATGGCTCTCGCCTTGCCGAGGGTGTGTTGCCCCACGCTGCCGCATTGACGCGGGCCTTTGGCGCCCGGATTACGCTGCTGCGAGTGGTAGCGCGGGCGCACGCCACCGACCGGGGACAGACTGTCGATCCACTGCGCTGGCACATGCACAAGACGGAGGCAGAATCCTACCTGAACAGTGTGGCGACACGTCTGCGGGAGGCGGAGCTTCAGGTCGACAAGGTGATCCTGGAAGGGGAAGCGGCCAATAACGTCATCGCTTTTGCGCACCACCATGATGTTGATCTGGTCCTCCTTAGCAGTCACGGACAAAGCGGCTTGAGCAAGTGGAACATCAGCAGCACTGTGCAGAAAATCATCCTACGGGCTTATATGCCGGTGATGATCGTGCGCGCCTACCGGTCACCCCCAGACGACCTGACAGGCCTGCACTACAAGCGTGTGCTGGCGCCGTTGGATGGTTCCCAACGGGCCGAGTGTGTCCTGCCGCTGGCATGTAAACTGGTTAGTTTCCACGACGCGCAGCTTTTGTTAGCGCACGCGGTACGCCAACCGGAGGTGCCACGCCACACCCCCCTGACAGAAGAAGAGACCGAACTGGTGGATCGCATCAGCGAGTACAACCGGCTTGAGGCGGAGAAATATCTAAAGGGCCTCAAAAAGCGCCTTGAGTGTGACGTCGAATTGCACTTGCTCGAGAGTAAAGACACGGCAGCGGCGCTGCATGACCTGATCCAGGAGAAGGAAGTGGAGCTGGTCGCTTTAAGTGCGCACGGCTATACCAGCACCCCGCGCTGGCCCTATGGCAGCATGGTCCTGAATTTTATCGCTTATGGAACAACACCCTTGTTGGTGATGCAGGACATGTCTTCTGAAGAATTGGAGCAGACCCAGGCCGAGTTGGCCACCAAAGAAACAAAAGGGCATTAATACGTGCTAAAACCTACAAACAACACACAACCCGAAACCACAGAGAGGCGCTCGACAGACGCCGGACAGGCCGGACACATAGAGACACACGCGTCTCAACTGGCGAAAGGGCACGCTGTTTCACGGCACTCACAGACGGGAACCCCACTCATCAATCGCCTTGAGGACCTCAGCCGCCTCTTAGAAGACGCCTACATCCATTTCTCGCAGATTTCCGAAGTCCAGGGAGCGCCATCGCGTGCGGCCGAGTGGCTGCTGGACAATTACCACCTGGCGCGACAGGCCATCCGTCAGATCCGTGAGGATATGCCGGAAGGGTATTACCGGAGGCTCCCCAAACTGACCTCGGCTGCCATGGCGGGTCTTCCACGCATCTACGCGCTGGCCTGCGCGCTCGTAAAGTATGACAATGCTCGCCTCGACCTTGATCGCGTGACCCGCTTTGTACGCACCTACCAACAGATAACGCCATTGACGATGGGCGAGTTGTGGGCGCTGCCGACGATGCTGCGTCTGAGTCTATTGGAGCTTCTGGCCTGGGCCGTCGTTCGCGCCACCGAAGTGGACGAAGACATGTCCCAAACACTGTTCGCGGAGGTCACACCGTCCGGCGAGCTATCGAGCGACGTTGCGGTGGCAAACACGATCACCGGTCTGCGCTTTATGGCAACGCAGGATTGGGAAACGTTCTTCGAGACCGTCAGCCGGGTGGAGGAAACGCTGTCCACCGACCCCGCCGGCATCTATGCGGAGATGGATTTTGCGACGCGAGACCGGTATCGCAAGGTCGTCGAGGACCTGGCCTGGGCCACCGGTCGTGCCGAGGAAGACGTGGCGCGCGCAGCCATTGAGTTGGCCCGTGCACACTTTGCGCCGGAGATGGCCGAGATGGACTTGTCCGCCATCCCGCGCGTTGCTCACGTTGGCTTCTACCTGCTGGACGAGGGGCGGGAGCATCTCGAAGCACGAATCAACGATGTGCCCGCGTGGCACGTGCGCGTGCGTCGCTGGTTGCTGGATCGCGCCGTATTCATCTACCTGGGAGCCATTGACCTGGTGACGCTGGTCGTCATGGCGAGCCTGATGGGCTACGCTTATACGACCGGCGGGACGGCGCTCCAACTGGTCGCCGTGGCGCTGCTATCCTTGATTCCGGCGTCGGCCATCGCCGTCAACGCCATCAACTGGATGGTCACCCACACCGTACCCTCTCACACGTTGCCCAAAATGGACTTCCGCCGGGGTATTCCGGCAGGATGCCGCACGATGGTGGTCATCCCCGCATTGTTGAGCAGCGAGAATGTGGTCGCGTCGCTTCTACGGCAGGTGGAGCTTCACTTTATCGGCAATACCGATCCGCATCTCTCCTTCGCCCTGCTGACCGATTTCGTCGATGCGCCGCAAGAGCACATGGAGCAAGATGATGCACTGCTCGAGCAGGCTAAAGCCGGGATCAAGGACCTCAACAGGAAATACGGCAACGACGTCGCGCGTCCCTTCTATCTCTTTCATCGCCGCCGGCTGTGGAATCCCGGCGAGGCGCAATGGATGGGCTGGGAGCGCAAGCGTGGCAAACTGAACGAGTTCAACCGTCTGCTGCGGGGAGACGATGAAACATCTTACATCGTCACGCAGGGGAATCTAGACGTGCTGCCCGCGATACGGTACGTCATCACCCTCGATGCCGATACCATGTTACCCCGTGAAAGCGCGCGCCGCCTCGTGGCGACCCTGGCGCACCCGTTGAATCGCGCCCAATTCGATCCCGACAGCGGGCGCGTGACCGCCGGGTACACCGTGCTCCAGCCCAGAACGGAGATCGGGCCAAGCAGCGCCAATCGCTCGCCATTCTCCCGCATCTTTTCCGGCGACATTGGGCTGGACCTCTACACGCGGGCCGTCTCCGACGTCTATCAAGACCTGTTCGGGGAGGGAAGCTATGTCGGCAAGGGTATTTACGACTTAGAGGCTTTCGAACGCAGCCTGGAGGGGCGTGTTCCTGAAAACGCGCTGCTGAGTCACGATCTGTTCGAAGGCGTTCACGGTCGCGCGGGGTTGGTCACCGATGTGATTTTATACGAGGATTATCCGCCGGGATACCTCACATACGAGCACCGGCTGCACCGCTGGGTGCGTGGAGATTGGCAGATTTCCCCCTGGCTCTTCCCGCGCGTACCGCACGCCGGCGAGGGCACGATCTCCAACCCGCTCTCACTTCTCGACCGCTGGAAGATTCTGGACAACATACGCCGCAGCCTGCTTCAGCCGGCCCTCGTGGCGCTCCTGATCGCCGGTTGGTTGTGGTTGCCCGGTTCCGCCTGGTTGTGGACGTTGGTGGCGGTGATTGCTCTGGCTTTCCCCGTCATGAGCGGTCTTTTCGAGGGGCTGCGCTCCGGTTTTGCCGGGGCGATAGCCACACTGCGCCTTGAGGTACAGCGCTTCCTACTGAATTTAGTTTTCCTGCTCTACGAGGCCGTGCTGATGGGAGACGCCATTGTGTCCACGTTGGTGCGTCTCACGATCACGCGCAAGCGTATGCTGCAATGGACGACCTCAGCACACACGGTCCGTCTGTTTGGCAGGACCCGGAAGTTGGCTATAGCCTGGCAACGCATGCGAATTGCTCCGTTCCTGACGCTCATCATTGCACTGGCTCTTGCATTGCTCAACCCGGCAGCGCTGCTTGCCGCGGCCCCCATGCTAACCGGCTGGCTGTTGTCGCCCTGGATTGCTTTCCGGATCAGCAGGATCGAGGTGAGGCAGGAGCCATCCCTATCTGCCGAGCAACAGGCACGTCTACACCGTCTGGCGCGCCGCACATGGCTTTTCTTTGAGCAGTTCGTGGGGCCGGACGATCACTGGCTGCCGCCGGACCATTTTCAGGAACGGCCGCGCGGGGTGATTGCCCACCGCACCTCGCCCACCAATATCGGGCTGCTGCTGCTTTCGACACTTGCCGCCTACGAGATGGGCTACATCGGCCCGATGGATCTGATTCTACGGTTGCGCGCCGTGTTCGAGACGTTGGAGGAACTCGAACGTTATCGCGGGCACTTCCTCAACTGGTACGATACGCGCGCGTTGAAGCCGCTCCTGCCACGCTACGTCTCCACTGTGGACAGTGGCAATTTAGCGGCCTGTCTGCTGGCGCTCCGGCAAGGGTTGCGGGCGCTCACCCATCAACCTGCCGTGCGCTGGCAACACTGGCGTGGCCTGCTGGACACACTGGATGTCCTGGTGCACGTGCTGGAGGGCCTGGAAAAAGGCCAACTCAAAGATCAACGAGCAGCGCTGCACGCGCATTTGTCCACTATGCAAGCGCAGGTGTTGGATGCAAAGGCCGCCCCTGAACGGTGGTTCGATCTCCTGAAACAATTGTTGGACGAGGACTGGCCGGAACTTGAGCAGCTTCTAATCGCGTTGGTGGATGCCGCCGGTTCGGACCTGGATGTGGCAAATTTGCGCGACTTGCGTGTGTGGACCGAGCAAGTCCATCATCACCTCCTCAACGTACAGCACAGTCTGGAACTGTTCCTCCCGTGGCAGCGCTCCCTGAAGCAGATACCGGCCCTTTTGCAGGAACCCGGATCCGAGATCTCTCACATCTGGGAGGCGCTAAAAGAGAAGCTGCCGGCGATTCCGGCCATCAACGAAGTGGGCCGGGTTCGTCACGCGGCACAGCCGCTCTTAGAAAGGCTGAAGCGGCTGCTCGACGAGCACCCCGATACAGGTGATAGTGAGCGCGCCGGCCCGGTCAAAGAAGCGCGGGCCTGGTGCGATCAACTGCTCAAGGCGCTGGAGGACGCCAGTGGAACGGCGCATGGACTGGCGGCCGGGTTACAAGATGTGGGTGACCAGGCTATGGCTTTCTTCACGGCGATGGATTTCGGCTTTCTATTCGAGAGCCGGCGCCAGGTGTTTCACATCGGTTACGATCTGCAATCCGGCGCGCTGAGTACCAGCTACTACGATCTGCTGGCCACCGAAGCCAGGATTGCGAGCCTGGTAGCGATTGCCAAGGGTGACGTCCCGCAAAGGCATTGGCTGCACATGAGCCGTCCCTTAGTCCAGGTGAAGCGTACCCGGGCGCTTTTGTCGTGGAACGGCTCGATGTTCGAGTATCTGATGCCTCCCTTGCTGATGCACAGCTACGAGGAGACGCTCTTGTACCAGACCTACCGGGCTGTCGTCCAGCGGCAGATTGACTATGCGCGTTCAAAGGACGTGCCCTGGGGCATCTCCGAGTCGGGGTATTATCGGTTCGACGAACATCGCAACTACCAGTATCGTGGTTTTGGGGTGCCGGGGTTGGGCCGCAAGCGCGGCCTGGGGGATGACCTGGTGATTACACCCTACGCTTCACTGCTGGCTTTGCCGGTCCAACCGCAGGCCGTGCTGGAGAACCTCACCCATCTCGCCGCCGAACAGATGTGCGGTCACTATGGCCTTTACGAAGCCGTCGATTATACAACGTCGCGGCTGCCGCTAGGACAGAAGCAGGCTATCGTGCGCTCGTACATGGCCCATCACCAGGGGATGATTATGCTGGCGCTGGCGAACTACCTAGAGGACAACGTCATAGTGCGCCATTTCCACAGCCATCCTCTGGCACAGAGCGTTGAGTTGCTACTGCAAGAGCAGATCCCGCACCGCGTGCCGGCAGAGGATATGCGGCAGGAACCCACCGACAGGGCCGGGGTGGCGTATTCCAGCGTGGACCTGGGGCCGTGGCACGCTTCGCCGCACATCCCCGTACCCGACGTACATCTTCTGTCCAACGGGCAGTACAGCGTGTTGATGACCGCTGCCGGCGGTGGCTACAGCTATTACATGCCGCAGGTGTCCGCCGGAGCAGAAAACGCGCTGGGCCAATTGTCCGCCCTGACCCGCTGGCGGGCCGATACCACGCTGGACAATTGGGGCGCGTGGATCTACGTGCAGGACCTTGAGAGCGGTGATGTGTGGTCGGCGTGCCACCAACCGGTCAGTGCCCCGGTGGAAACCCAGGAAGTCCTCTTTTATCCCTACAAGGCCGAGTTCCGGCAACGGGATCACGGGATCACGCTGCGCACCGAAGTGACCGTTGCGCCGGAGGATAACGTCGAGATCCGGCGCATCGTACTCACGAATCACGAGCATCGTCCGCGTAAACTGTCGCTGACCAGCTACGCCGAAGTCGTTCTCGCGCCTCAAGACACCGACCGGCGGCATCCGGCCTTCAACAAGCTCTTCATCGAGAGCGAGTACCTGGAACAAGTGAACGGTTTACTCTTCCACCGTCGCGCCCGCTCGGCAGAGGAAGAATCGCTCTATCTGGTACATCTCCTGCTGCCGGAAGAGCGCAATAGCAAAGCCCTGGCCACTTCATCGACCTACGAAACAGACCGCGCGCGCTTTGTGGGACGCGGGCAGACCCCGCGATCTCCTAAAGCCCTGACGTCAGGCCGGCCACGCTTATCCGGCGCCACAAGGGCTACTTTGGATCCGATCATGGCCTTGAGCCAGGAGATCGAATTGGAACCGCACGAAGAAGTGCGTTTGGCCTATGTGACGTTGGCAGCGGCATCGCGGGAGGAGGCGTTGGGCCTGGCGCGGCGCTATCGCGTCTGGTCGCGCATCGAACGCGCCTTTGACCAGGCGCGCGCCCAGAGCGAACGTGAACTGCGCCGGTTCGGCTTCGATGGCCCTGATCTGGAACACTTCCAAAAGCTGCTCTCGGTGCTGCTCTACCCGCATAAAGCGCTCCGTGCCGATCCCAGCACGCTGGCGGAGAACGAAAAAGGACAATCCGGGCTGTGGCCGTATGCCATCTCCGGCGACCATCCCATCTTGCTGGTGCGGGTGAACAGTGAGGAAGAGATCGCGCTGGTGCAGCAGGCACTACAGGCCCACACCTACTGGCGTGACCGGCAGATGAAGATCGATCTCGTTATCCTGAACCAGCGCGAGGAAGGTTACGATCAAGAACTCCAGGGTCGGTTGAACCGCTTGCTGATGCGCATGGACAGCGAGAACTGGTTAGGACGGCGCGGAGGCATTTTCTTGTTGCGCGCCGCACAGATAGGACGGGCGGGCCAGGTTTTGTTGGAGACTGCTGCACGCGCCGTACTGGACGGCGGTCGTGGCTTGCTGGCCGGGCAATTGGAACCTTTGCAGGCATATCCCACCCGTCTGCCGCACTTTGTGCCCACGGCATCCGCCCCCCTCACGGACACGCCAACGCCCCCCGTGGAGCGCCCAACCGGGTTGCACTTCGACAACGGCCTGGGCGGGTTCACTGCCGATGGCCGCGAGTACGTCATCTATCTGCGTCCGGACGAGCGCACACCGGCCCCGTGGATCAACGTCGTCGCCAACAATTCCGATTTCGGCTTTTTGGTCTCGGAGTCAGGCGCGGGGTACACGTGGGCTGGCAATAGCGGCGAGAACCGGTTGACGCCCTGGCCCAACGATCCGGTTTCCGACACGCCGGGTGAAGTGCTGTACCTGCGTGATGAGGAGACGGCGGAGGTGTGGTCGCCCACGCCCGCGCCGACTCCTGCCGGCGCGCCGTACCTGATTCGCCACGGCGCGGGATACACCACCTTCGAACATCACAGCCACGGGCTCAAACAACGACTGCACCTCTTTGCGGCTCCTGCTGCCCCGGTGAAGGTCATCCAGTTGCGCCTGGAGAACGTGCTGGATCGCGTGCGGCGCGTCACGGTGACCTTTTACGCAGAATGGGTGCTGGGTACCCACCGCGACACGACCCAACAGTATATCGTGCCCGAGTATGACGACGAAAACCACGCGCTGTTGGCCCGCAATGCATACAGCGAAGAGTTTGGCGCGCACGTGGCCTTTCTCGCCACCGATAGGGCCCTACACGGGCTGACAACCGACCGGACCGAGTTCCTGGAGCGCAACGGCAGCCTGCGCCATCCGGCGGCGTTGGAACGCATCGGGCTTGCGGGGACGGTACAGGCCGGGCTAGACCCCTGCGCCGCATTACAGGTTCACCTCGACTTACAACCGGGCGAATCGCAGGAAGTCATCTTCCTGTTAGGCCAGGGCGCGGACCGGCAGACGGCCCTGGATCTGATCCAGCAGTACCGCGATCCCGGCGAAGTAGCCCGCGCGTGGGAGGACGTCCGCACACTGTGGGATGAGCTGCTGGACACGGTCATCGTCAAGACCCCCGATCCCGCCATGGACATCCTGCTCAACCGCTGGCTGCTCTATCAAGCCCTCTCCTGCCGAATTTGGGCGCGCTCGGCCCTCTACCAGTCCTCGGGGGCTTACGGGTTCCGCGACCAGTTGCAGGACGTGATGGCGCTGGTCCACACCGCGCCGCACGTCACGCGGGAACACATCCTTCGGTCGGCGCGGCACCAGTTCGAGGCCGGGGACGTGCTGCACTGGTGGCATCCGCCCTCGGGGCGCGGGGTGCGCACCCGCATCACCGATGATCTGCTGTGGCTGCCCTTTACCACGGCGCACTACGTGGAGACCACCGGCGACGCGACGATCTTGGACGAGAAGATACCGTTCCGGGTAGGCGATCCCCTCGAGCCTGGCGCGCATGAAATCTACGGGCACTATGCGCTCACGGAGGAGGGCTACACCTTGTACGAGCACTGCTGTCGCGCACTGGAGAAGGGGACGACGGCCGGGCCGCACGATCTACCGTTGATGGGCGGGGGCGACTGGAACGACGGGATGAACCGCGTAGGCATTGGTGGTCAAGGAGAAAGCGTGTGGCTGGGCTGGTTCCTGCACGCCACCCTGACGCGCTTCGCCGCGCTGTCTGAGCGCAAAGGTGACGATGATTTGGCGGCGACCTACCGCGAACGCGCCGAGGCCCTGAGCCGGGCATTGGACGAACACGCCTGGGACGGCGCGTGGTATCTGCGCGCCTTCTACGACGACGGTACGCCGCTGGGTGCGGCGGAGAATGAGGAGTGCGCTATCGATTCCCTGTCCCAGTCGTGGGCCGTCCTCTCCGGCGGCGGCGACCCGGACCGCGCGCGCCAGGCGATGGCCTCTGCCGTCGAGCACCTCGTGCGGCGCGATGACCGGCTGCTCCTGCTCTTCACGCCGCCCTTCGACCAGACCGGGCGCGATCCGGGCTACATCAAGGGATATCCGCCGGGCATCCGCGAAAATGGCGGGCAATACACCCACGCTGCGATGTGGGCCGTGTGGGCCGTGGCCGAGATGGGATGCGGCGACCTGGCCGGCGAACTATTCCGGCTGCTCAATCCTATTCACCATGCCGACACGCCGGAGAAGGCGGCGCGCTACCGGGTGGAACCTTACGTGGTGGCCGCCGACGTCTACAGCGTCGCGCCGCACATGGGGCAAGGCGGGTGGACCTGGTACACCGGCTCCTCCGCGTGGATGTACCGCCTGGGCGTAGAGGCTATCCTGGGGCTGCATCGGGTTGGTGACGCACTGCGGATTGATCCCTGCATACCCGGCGACTGGCCATCCTATGAAATCACGTATCGCGACGGCGAAACCATCTACCATATCCAGGTGGAAAATCCCGACGGGGCCTACCACGGCGTAAAAACGGTGACGCTGGATGGGGAGCCTCTGGAGGGAGAAGACATTCCTCTGCTGGCCGATGGAAAGCCGCACGAAGTGTATGTGCTGATCAAGGAAGAATAACTAAATGAGGTGTACCAAGTTTGATAGGGAAGTTTTTTCATCGCATAGCAAACTTGAGGATGAGGGAAAAAGGTGTAGTATTGAGCGCAATAGCCTTATCGAGATCGAACGCTAGGAGGAGCTATGACCAAGCTAGTACGGGTCTTGATTGTCGAAGATGAAGAGCGTATCCGGTTGTTTCTCAAAGAGGTGCTGCGCCGGGAAGGATATGTCGTGACGACCGCCGCCAACGGTGAAGAAGCGCTGGCCTGCCTGCAAGACACCGGTTTTGATCTCGCGATCTTGGATTTGATGCTCGGCGGGCGGGTCGACGGGCAGCGGGTACTGGAAGCGATCCGCTGGCGGTGGCCGGCGATGGTGGTGATTATGATGACCGCGCACGGTTCACTCGACTCGGCGCTAGAGGCCATCCAGGAAGGCGTGGATGGCTACTTGCTCAAACCGGTCGAAGCCTCGGAAGTGCGGCAGGCCATTCAAGAGGCGTTCGAACGGCGGAACAAACGCGCAGAACTGCACCTGGCCGGCGGTGAGTGGCAACTTCTCAACCGGGGGCCGTTTTCCGTGGATTTCGATAGTCATCGGGTGACTCGGAACGACGAGGAAATAGAGCTAACCCCGAGCGAGTTTACGTTATTGGTCCATTTGATGCAGAATGCACACCAGGTGGTTGAGCCGAAAACGCTGGTAGATGTTGTGCGTCAATACAGGCCCGAGTTTCTGCACGAAGCCCGGCAAATCATCAAGTGGTATATCCACCGCTTGCGGCAAAAGGTGGAGATTGATCCCGCCAATCCTCGTTACATCGTGAACGTGCGTGGTGTGGGCTATATGTTCGAGCCATAAAACCGTAATCCCAACCTTATCCCACAATTCAGCGCTGAAATCCAGCCTCAATCAAAAACCCGATTTACATTCGCAGCCAGTATTTGGGCCGGCCATAATAGTCGTAGAGTCGTACTTCGTATTCGCGGTTTACCGGTGTTGCCGGGTCGAACTCAGGGGCCAGTCTGACGATCATCTTTTCCAAACCCACCGCCACCTGTTTCTGCGCCCAATCCACGTTGTCAACCCAATGCGGCGATAAAAGCCCCTTTTTGTCCTCCATCGCTACCACCAGATAACGGATCTGCCACATCTGATCATCCACGATAAAGTCATCGACCTGACCAATACCGCCGTCCACCGCGTGGACATCATAACCGATGACCTCACGGGTACTCCGCAAGTGCGGATTGGCGGCTCGCTGTCCCTCCTCCTCATCCGCCTCTCGTTGACGATCCGCTATCCAATGAGCAACCGCCATCGCGCCGGATTGGAATGGCGAGGTACTGATCCGCCAATAGGGCGACCAGCCATAATAAGTATAAATCTCCTCCTCCATCTGGCGCGAGACAGGCTTATCTAAGTCAATCGAAGGGCTATTCTTTATTTGCTCCTGTGTCAACAAAACCGGTATGGCTTGCGTTTCCCAATCCGGAATCCCTAACGCCGGCGGAGCCAATAAAACCTTGCGATGGGTTAGCCAATTCCCTGTCTTCACCACGAAATAGCGAATGACCCACGTCTGATCGTCGAAATAGCAAGCAAACACACTCCCAATCTCACCGTCCGTCGCCTGCAGACTATAACCATCTAATTCCTTGATACTGCGTAACATACAACGCCTCCTTTTCTGATTTCTGGATACTTCACTTTTACATTACTTTGTCTGTGTACATCAATGTTGTGTGAGACTCCCGGCTATTCACCTGACCAGCAAAATGGGGACATCCACTTCTTCCAGCAGATCCAGCAATGCATCCTCTTGGAACAGCGCAATCCTGACCGGAATGATCAGAGTTGCCGAGTCCTCACATTGTATGGCGCGCGCGAGTTTGGGCACGTTGGATTCGGTCAATGCCCGGTAACGTCCTGCGATGTCATGGGCTTGCAATCTGGCCGCGGCTGCGGCCTGCAGGCCGGATACGCGCATTTGACCGTCGGCCAGCAATAACACGTGGATGGGGCCGGTACGCGTTTGCATCAATGCAGCAGCGACATCCAGCGCCTTTTGGCCAAGAGGTGAACCATCGTAAACCACCAGGAGGGGCGTTCCCAGCCGGGTGCCATCTTGCAGGATGACGGTCAAGTCGGGAGTGTCATCGCTGTAGGCTGCCCGTGCGGTAGACCCTAAACGTCTGCCGCTGATCTTCGACCAGCCGGCTTTCCCCACAATCAGGACATCCGCCTCCGCGGCCGCCTCACGAATCTCCGTGACTACTGTCCCGCGCGTGACGCGGAACGTTTGTTGGACTTGCTGCTGCGTGGCCAGTGAGATAAACTTCCGTTGTATTGTCAGTGTTCGTAACCGCAATTGCCGTTCGATGTCCTGGGATTCGACGCGCCGGCTTGTCGTGGAGAAGGAGCCGACTTCGCGCACGAAGGGAAGTTCGGCCAACCGCAAGATGTTGATGTCTTCTACGTATAGGCCCAACAGTTCCGCGCCGAAGTGAGCCGCCATGCGTACTGCGGCTTCCAGCGCAGCGTAACTGTGGGGGGAGGCATCCAGCGCGACCACAATGCGGCGAATGTTGTAGCGTTGTCCTTGGGTGTTCACGTTGGACTTTCCTCCTTGGTCGCTTCGCTGAAACTCTGGCGTTTTTCGGCCATCATCTTGAGGCGTTGGGCGACCAGCGCGTTGAGACTGCCCTCTGGATAGTTGCCATCAGCGTCCTGCTGACCGGCAGGGATGCCGGTCAGCAGTTCAATTCCCTGGTCTATCGTCTCGACGGCGTAAACGTGGAATTGATCTTTTTCTACCGCTTCAACGACATCCCGGCGCAGCATCAGGTATTTGACGTTCGATGCGGGGATCAACACACCTTGCTCTCCTGTCAGCCCACGGGCGGCACAAACGTCGAAGAATCCCTCGATTTTCTCATTGACACCGCCGATGGCCTGTACCTGTCCCCTTTGGTTGACCGATCCGGTCACGGCCAGCGACTGCTTGATCTCGACATCGGCAATGGCCGACAGCAGGGCATACAGTTCTGCTGAAGAAGCGCTGTCGCCATCCACACCGCCGTAGGACTGCTCGAAGACGAGGCTGGCGGAAAGCGAAAGCGGTTGATCCTGGGCATAGCGTCCTTTGAGGAACCCGGAGAGAATCAACACGCCCTTGGAGTGCAGCGGGCCGCTCAACTCGACCTCGCGCTCGATGTCTACGACCTGGCCTTTCCCCAGGGTCACCCGCGCAGTGATCCGGCTGGGCCGGGCAAAGGCGAAGTCGCCGACTTGCAACACGGCCAGCCCGTTAATCTGCCCGATGACCGCGCCGGTGGTGTCGATAAGAATGGTTTCCCGCTGAATGGCTTCTTGCATACGTTCGCGCAGCCGGTCGGCGCGATAGATTTGCGCGTCAATGGCTTGTTGTACGTTGCGTGCGGTGACGACGTCGCTTTCCTCCTGTCTGGCCCAATGGTCAGATTCGCGCAGCAAGTCCGTCACGTTCTGCATGCGGGTGGAAAGCTTCTCTGCGTCACCCACCATGCGCGCGCTGTGTTCGATCACGCGCGCCACTGCACCCCGGTCAAAGTGGAGGAGTTCCTCTTTGCGGATGAGCGTGACGAGCAGTTGCGCGTACAGGCGCTGGCTCTCCGTATCGCGCGCCATCTCTTCGTTGAAATCCACCGCGACTTTGAACAGTTCGGCAAAGTCGGGATCGAGTTGCCAGAGCAGATAGTAGAGCAGGCGCTCGCCGAGCAGCGCGACTTTGACCTTTAGCGGAATGGGTTCCGGATCGAGGGAGATGGTGCTGATCAGGCTGTAGATTTGCGCCAACGATTCGATGTGGATCTCCTGGGCGCGCAGCGCACGTTTCAACCCTTCCCAGGCATAAGGCTGCATCAGCACTTTACGCGCGTCGAGGATTAAGTAGCCGCCGTTGGCTCTGTGCAGTGCGCCCGCCTTGATCAGGGTGAAGTCGGTCAACAGCGCCCCCATCTGCGCGCGATGTTCGACCCGCCCTACCAGGTTCTGGTAAGTGGGATTGTCTTCGTAGATGACGGCTGCCCCCTCAGTCTCGGTATTGTCCACCAACACATTGACGACATAGCGTTGGAGTGCGGGAGGCCCACCCATACGCTGGGTGATGGCCTGCATCGTCTGATCCGATCCGTCTTCAGAAGACAAAAACTGATCGGCATTTTCGACGACATCTTTCTGAACCGCATCCAGATGCTCAATGACGTCAGGGAAGTCTTCGTATTTTTCACAGAGTTCATCCATCAGCCCACCCACGGCGAAGTCGGCCATTTCGTGGTTCAGTTCGTTGAGCTTTTCCCGCATTTTATGCTGCCAGCTCGGAACCTGGCGGATGATTTTTTGCATGTCCTCCTGCAGGGTAGTAATTTCTTCTTGGATGTGTGTTTGCTCCTCCTCGCTGAGTTTTTGAATTTCTTCAGGGGAGAGCACTTCCCCGTCTTTCACCGGCGCGATGGCAATGCCACTGGGGGTGCGAATGAGGGCGATCCCCTCTTCCTGAGCGCGTTGCTGTAGCTCATTGAAGGCTTCGGCCTGGCGTTCTCTGAATTCTTGTTCGATGGTTTGGCGGCGGGTCTGATATTCCTCGCTCTCGAAGGCTGCCGATAATGCGGTGCGCAACTCCTCAACCAGATCCTCCATATCGTTGCGGAAGTCCTCTCCTTTGCCTGCCGGCAGCTCAATGGTGCGCGGTTTGTGCGGATGATCGAAATTGTGCACGTAGCACCAGTCTGGGGGGGTGGGCTGTTGCGCGGCTTGTTCTGTGAAGAATTGCTGCACCAGTTTGCGTTTATCCAGTCCCGTAGGTCCCAAAGCGAAGATATTGTAGCCGGGCTGTGACATGTCTATGCCAAACCGGATCGCCTGTACGGCACGCGGTTGTCCTATGACCTCTTGCAGCATTTCCAGGTCGGCGGTGGTCTCAAAGTCATACTGTTTCAGGTCAACCGACCGATAGAGTTGTGCGGCTGACAGGCGTGCATCCTGCTTTTTCATCATTATGGCCTCCTCCAGCTATTTCTCTGCGTCCTCAGCGAAGTATAAGCGGCAACCAGACTCGTGGTTCCACAAACGGGGCAACAACATCAACGATAGTCGCCGTCTCTGCCTCCCCGGTCAAGGCTTCGATCAAACCGGCATTATTGACGGCGCGGACTTCAAAGCCGTAGATGCCATCTGCGCCGGCCGTGAACGTCGCGCTGGTCGCTAACGTTTGCGGCAGCCACAGTTGCCACGCTTCATTGCCGAAGCGATAATGCACGTCGTAATGACGGATGCCCGACACGTCGTCACTGCCCGTCCAACTCACCGTAAAGCTCAGGCTGCGCGTGATGGCGGGAAGCGGTTGCACCGTAGAGACAGGCGGGGCGGTATCCACCGTGGTGCTCGCCTCCGGCCCTCCGTAGGCTTCCACGTTGCCGGCGTTGTCCACGCCGCGTGCGCGGAACTCGTACAGCCGGCTATGCTGCCCGGTGTAAACGGCGCTCGTAAAGGTCGCCTCCGTAATCCAGTCTGCCCACGCACCGCCGTCGATGCGATATTGCACATCATAGTAGGCGATACCGGCGGATCCTTGATCGACGCCCGACCACGTGACCTCGAAGCTGCGCGGGCTATACGGGGGTAGTGCGTCAACGGTGACGACGGGAGGTTCGGTGTCATCCCACACAGTGTAGTCGACGACCAGGCGCGGCGTCGGCCCTGCTGTGGCCTCGCGCGCGTAGAAGGCACGCTCCCGTTGTTGTACGGTTTCATCCCCAATGATCTCCATACCGAAGTTGCTGTAGACGCCGTTCACCCAATCGTCGACCAGACCGGTCACATCCCACGTGTACTGTCCCATCACGCTGCCCACAAAAACCGTGTCGCGCACCTCGCCCCAAGCCGGTTCGGTGTTCCAGGTGACCAAGTGCTCATCCCATAGAGACGCCGTGCGTCGCACAACCGTGCCCATAGCGCCGTCATTCGGCGGGCTGGAGTAATTCAGGTTGAGGTGCAATTCAGCGCTGTTGATTGCGACCGCCGGCGGGATGGCGCTGAGGACGTTGAAATGCAGCAGCATGCGCTGTGCACCGAAATTGTCGTCGAGATTGTAGCCCAAGAAGAGAGCGTCAGAACCGAAATTCTGTGCGGGTCTAGCCGAGGCGATATAGGTATCGGCCGACGCGGGGATTTGAATCGCACTGCGCACGCCGCCCGGCAAGGTCTCCGTCCAGAGAATCACCGGCTCTTCCGGTGGCGCGTCACGGATGACCTCACGTGCAGGCCAAGACGGTTGCTGGGCATAGGCACTTCTGCTACCAAACTCAAAAAGTAGGACCAGCAGCAGGCAAACGACAATTCTGACCCCTTTCTGCTTGTTTATCATCTTTTTAAGCCCCCTCAGGTTTTCTTGCTATTGGCCGGCACGTGGATTCGTAACCCGGCCCACGAATAAGAGTGCACCACTTGTATTGTCACGGATTATGAAAATGAAGGGGTGATCCACAGTGACCTCGCGAGGGTCCGCAGGCGCCGACGTGACCCCTATGACGACGCCGGTTGCTGCCGCCGCTTCGGTGCCGGCTTCGTCCACGGCGATAAAAGCTTTGTGGAGAATGTCCTGAATGTAGAGATCGCGGTTGCCGGCCATCCCGGAAAAATCTGCCTCTTGGGGAGAGAAAGCGGCGGGCATTCCCATTTCGGCCAGCGTGTTGGAGAGTTGGAAACGCGCGTCAAACGAGAATTTGGGCAAGGTGAGGGCGATACGCTCGGAGGCGACGGCTTCTACGAGGGTGTTCAGGCGTGATAAATCCAGAGCGGCTTCGAAGGCCGCAAATGTCCCTGCGTCGGGAAGAAGGATCAGCATCGACATCGTGTCGCCGGCGTAGGGAAGTTCGATGACCTCATAGTTTTCTCCAGCGGCATAGCCCAGTGTCTCGACTTGCCGCATTGTCGGCACGGAAATTTCCGCCCCCGAGAGCAAAAAGAATGGCGCATCCTGGGTCGCGTCCTCTTTGAACGGGTATTTCCAGGAGGCGTTGAAGTAGATGGCGTTGGTCAGCACCAGGCGGGTCAACGTATCGACTGCACCCGGCGGCAGCAGGTCCTGGATCTTCTCCTCCGTCTGCTCGCTGACCCATGCGTTGATGTCTTGCCGCGCCTGCTCGGGTGCAGCCCGAAAATCCATCAACTGCAGACCCGCTCCGTAATGCCGCGCCAGGATATCCAGGTATTCAGACAAAAAGCTGTACCCTTGTTGTCCCCACAGGGCATTGGCGATATTTAGCTGAAAGCGCGTGCCCTCTTGGTCTTCTTCTTGTTGTTGTGCGCGCGTGGTCAGTGCCTGATCCAGGGCATTGAACGCGGGATGCAGGCGCTCTTGGGGCAAGGTAAAATGGAGTGTTTCGGACATCTGTTGGGCTGTCGTGCTGCGGGCACCTGCATAGGTCATCGCCAGGGCTTGTGAAATGCTATAAGGTGAGTAAAGCAAATTATCCTTGTCCGCGTCATCACCGAGGTCCCGGTAAAGGTCTAGCGCGAAAGCATTGTTACCGGCGACCAGTTCCGCCAGTTCGTCCGGCTCCACGTCAGGCGAACTGATGCGGGTCTCCTGGGAGCGCAGCACCTCTCCGGGGACGCGCTCCTCATCCATGGAAGCCGTGGCAGACGGCACCGGTGTAGCTTGGGCTTCTGCGGTGGGCAAAGGGCTGAGTGGGGAGAGGGGCGTCGTGGGCGTGGGTGATGCGCACGCGCACACCAGCCCGCTTATCATAACGAGAAGAAGCCAACCGTTCACCGTGCGGACAGCGTGAGGCTGCGAATTTCTACTTTCTGTGTCTGTATTTGATGCACCCATTTCTTCACTCCTATGTTTTAATCCTTATCCTTGCTTTCGGATGCGCGCGTCTCACCGATGTACGGCATCAAACGACGGACTTTTTTCTTCATGCCTTCGTTTTTCACAGGCGTCATCTGGTAAAACAGACGCTTGCGCGATTTACGCCTATTGCGCCGGAAATGGCCTTGTCCTGCTCGCGTTCGCATCAATTTGCCTTTACCGCCCTTGGTGCGGCGAAAGCGCTTGGACGTTGCTTTATGTGTTTTCATTTTTGGCATAACCTATCCTCCTAATACGGTACTTCCGGAGTTGCCGCTGTGCGATTATCGATCAGTTCCAGGTTGATGCGTTTTCCCATTTTGTTTGTAGTCTAGCAGAAAAGGTGGCGCCGAATTGCGGGATAGGGTTGGGATCCAAGCTGCGACGGGTTGGAAAGGTTGGGATTGCGTTGGATACGCGCGCTAATGGTCACAAAAAGCACTCGGTGGGTTGACAACCCACCGAGTGCTAACGCCATCACAAAAGTGGACAGGGGCACGTTCACGGTTCAAACATATAGCCCACTCCACGGACGTTCAGGATGTACCGCGGATTGGCAGCGTCGATTTCGACCTTCTGCCGCAGGCGATGGATATACCACTTGATGATCTGCCGCGCCTCGTACAAATATTCGGGCTTGTATTGGCGCACGACCTCCACCAGCGTTTTTGGCCCTACCACCTGGTGTGCATTCTGCATCAAATGGACCAACAACGCAAATTCGCTTGGTATCAGCTCAATTTCCTCGCCATCCCGGGTCACGCGATGGCTGTCGAAGTCCACAGAAAAAGGCCCACGAGTCAGTAATTGCCACTCACCTCCGGCCAGGTGCAGTTCTGCGCGTTTGTTCCGCCGTTCGAACGCCTCTTGGATAGCCCGCCTTACTTCCGAGGCTTCGACCGGTTTGAGCAGATAGCCATCCACGCCTTCCTGGATCGCCTCGATGGCCGAGTCGAGCGTGCCGTGCGCGGTCATCATGATCACCACCATCGCCGGCCACCGCCAGCGGATTGCTTCCAGTACCCGCTGCCCGTCGACCCGCCCGCCGAGCATCAGGTCCAGGATCGCCAGATCAAAGGCGGTGTCTTGCAAGCACGTGAGAGCTTCCTCTCCATTGGCTGCGGTCGTCACAACATACCCTTCTCGCCGCAGCACTTCTTTGAGAAACAAACGGATGCGCTCTTCATCGTCCACAATCAAAGCTCGCACCAATTCTGTCATGGCGCCCTCCTTGTGCAGAAAAAAAGTTACCTCTTTCCCATAATCCTACACCTATTTTCCGCATCCTCAAGTCGTCGCGCTATACAAAGTCCTTTCCCAACGCAAAACCAACTTTTTCCACCTATCCCAACGCCATTCCCAACCGCTTCCGGCGGTCGAAAACGCCCGTGTGGTTTAGGATAAGCTGAGACAGTGACGCTATACCCCTGTGACGCATAAGGAGCGTGTGATGGAAACCTATCAGTACATCATCACACGCCACGCAGAACACGGCGTGCCGGCCCTTGCGGGTATCGTCGCCACAGAAACGGCAGAGCCGGTGATGCCCGACCACAAGAAGACGGCAGACGTGGAAGTGGTCGTGATAGGCGGCGGCTTTGACCGCGACGCACGTCCGGCCCACGGGACTGCTCCCAATCTACAGCCGGAAGACGGCGCCGTCCTGGTGGGTGAGACTTTATACAGCGGTGAACCATAGGAAAGGAGCAAAGATGAACCAACACGTTGGCGCGATCATAATCGGAAGTGGGCAAGGCGGCGTGCCCCTGGCCACATACCTGGCTGATCAGGGCAAGAAAGTCGTGCTCTTCGAACGCGGTAGTTGGGGCGGAAGTTGCATCAACTACGGCTGCACCCCCTCCAAGATGCTGCTGGCCTCTGCTCACGCCGCGAGCGCGGCCCGCCGCGCCGGCCAGTTGGGCGTGCGCGCCGACGTGACAGTCGATTTCCCGGCGGTGATGGCGCGCATCCGCGAGACCACGGCCTCGTGGAGCGCGGGCGTGCGGGATCGCCTGGACAAAGCGGGCGTCCAGCTCGTCGAGGCTAAGGCTGCCTTCACCGGGGAACGCCGCGTCGCAGGTGGCGGAGAAACGTTCACCGCGCCGCTCGTGGTCATCGACACCGGCAAGTCGCCGCGCCAACTCCCCCTTCCAGGGCTGGAAGCGCTGCCTTATCTGACCTACAAATCGATCTGGCAGCTAGAAACCCTGCCGCCCCGGACGTTGATCATCGGTGGGGGCTACGTGGGCGTAGAGCTGGGCCAGGCCCTGGCCTGCCTCGGCAGCGATGTGCACATCATCGACCTGGAAGAACGCCTGCTCTCGCGCGAAGACGCCGAAGTCAGTGAGGTGCTGGTCGAACGGCTGCGCGCCGACGGTGTGACCTTCCACTTCGAGGCGCAGGCCGACGAGGTTTCGCATGATGGCGAGCGCTTCCGGCTCAGCCTGTCCACCGGCGAGACGGTGGCAGGTGAAGCGCTGCTGATCGCGGCGGGACGCACGCCCAATACGGCCTCCCTGCACCTTGAGGCTGCCGGCATCGAACTCCAAGAGGACGGCCACATTCGCGTGGACGAGCATTTCCGCACAACGGCGGAGGGCGTGTACGCCATCGGCGATGTGACCGGGCAGCCAGCCTTCACCCACGTCTCCTGGGAGGACTACCGCCGCTTGCGCGCCATCCTCGCGGGCAAAAACCGCACGCGGCGGGATCGCGTGTTGGCCTACGCCGTATTCACCGAGCCGCAGGTGGGCCGCGCCGGGTTGACCCTTTCGCAGGCCGAGGCGCAGGGCTACGCCGCCCGCGAGGCGACGATGGACCTGGCACAAGTTTCGCGGGCCACCGAGGTGGGGCGCGCCAACGGGTTCTACCGTATGGTCATTGACGACGCCACCGGTCGCATCCTGGGAGCCACCCTGGTCGCACCCACCGCCGCCGAATTGATCCACATTTTCGTCGCCCACATAGAAGCCGGGGCCACCTGGCAGGTGTTGGATCGTTCGGTGCACATCCATCCCACCTTCGCCGAGGGATTGCCCAGCCTGGCCCGCAAGTTTGCTGATTAGGACGCAGATTTTCGCCGATTCACGCAGATCGTTTTATGGACAAAGGGTGCTGTTGATATTTTTCCGTTAAATCCGTTGAGTTGTTTTTCGGGGAGACGCCGGTGCTGCCGCACGCTATCCAGCATGAAAATGCTTGCGCCGGATCACAATCCGGCGCTGCGGGGACGGCGGATTGTGATCCGCCGGAAGCGTTGTAGTAGGGCTGTTTTCTGATGAGCGTACTATGTTCTGGCTGAAGGCTGAAAGCTGATTGCTAAGAGCTTGTTCTCGAAGGAGGTATCATGAACACTTTGCTTGTCGCAGCGACCAAAAAGGGTATTCGTATCTACGAACGCTCGGAGAACCGCTGGCGCGAGATTTTCTATGCCCTGGCGGCGCATCACGTGACCAGCGTGAGCGTCCAGGGCGCTTCGCTCCTCGTTGGGGCGACGGATGGCATCCTCTGCTCCGAAGATTGGGGGCAGACGTGGTACCGGCCTGACGCGGGGCTGTCAGTGCCGCACGTCCGCTGGGTGAGTTACCATCCCCGGACGCCGGGTGTGGCCCTGGCGGGCACCGAACCGGCAGCCATCTTCCGCACCACCGACAATGCCCACACCTGGCAAGCGTGCCCGGAGGTGGACCGTCTACGCGATGAGCTGGGGTGGTATCTTCCCTACTCGCCGGAAGCGGGCTGCGTGCGCGATTTTGCCTTCGCCGATTACGGCAGACGCGTCTATGCCGCCGTCGAGCAGGGCGGCCTGTTACGCTCCGACGACGCGGGAGAGAGTTGGCATCTGGTCGAGGGCAGCCCCGGAAATCCCCACATACCGTTGCCGACGCCATTCATCCACAACGACGTGCACTCGGTGGCCGTTCGCCCTACTTCGCCGGATCAGGTGACCGCGTCGACCGGGGGTGGGCTTTACCGGTCGGGCGATGGTGGACAGACTTGGTCTCACCTTTACGACTGCTACTGCCGCGCCGTCTGGCTGGATCCCGGAGACCCCAGCCACATCATCTTCGGGCCTGCCACCGGCGTAGACGAGAGCGGGCGCATCGAAGAATCACTCAATGGCGGAGCTTCCTGGCACGGAGCCGCGGAAGGGCTGAGTACCCCGTGGCCACATCACATGGTCGAGCGGATGCTCCAGGTGGATGACGAACTTCTGGCGGTGCTTTCCAACGGCCACGTCATTGCCACCGATCTGGCGTATAGAGCCTGGCGGCGTATCTTGCCGGAGCGGAGCGACGTGGTGGCTCTGGCTGTGGGGCAGGCAGTAGGGTAAGCGCCAATCTCTTCCGGGATGCGCTGCCAGATTGCCGGCCTCGCCTCCGTACAGACGCTCAACCCCTAGCAGCCGGCAGCCACACGATGAAGGTCGCCCCTTCTTCCGCCACGCTCTCCGCGCCGATGTACCCGCCGTGGCTCTGGATGATCTCATGGCTGACATACAGCCCCAGACCCAAGCCTGCGTCTTTGGTGGTATAGAACGGCTTGAAGAGATTGTGGATTTGATCGCCCGAAATGCCCACACCGGTATCGACAAAACGAATTTCCACACCTGCCGGATCCGCAGTGCGCGCTGTGGAAATGTGCAATGTCCCGCCCTCGGGCATCGCCTCCAGGGCGTTGAGCACGAGGTTCAGGAACACCTGGTGCAGCCGGTTGGGAATCGCCAGGATCGCAGGAATCTCACCGTCCGGCTCCCAGACAACTTCCACACGCTGATCCCGGCACTTTTTCCGGCTCAGGCTTAGCATCTGTTCTAATAACGCGTTGATATCGCTGGCCTGTTTTTCCTCGTCTTGGACAGGCTGGTTGATGTTCCGCAATTGACGCACCAACCCCGCGGCCCGCTTGATCTCATCAATGGCAATCCGGACATAGTGGCGCGTTTCTTTGTCGGAGGCCAGGGTCTCTTCGACCAGGCTCAAGAACCCCACCACCGATTGCAGCGGGTTGTTGATCTCGTGCGCCAGTGAAGCCGCCAGCTTGCCCGTCAGGGCCAGCTTTTCGGATTGGATCAAAGCGGTCTGGGCCGCTTTTTTCTCGCTGATGTCCTCGATCATCACGATCGCGTAACGCGCGCCCACCGTGTGCTGCTGCACCAGGGAGACCACCACGTTCACGTCGATAGGATGCCCCTCCTTGTGCACATAGCGTCCTTCCACCTGATAATGACGCCGCTGGCCCTCCAGAAGCTCGCGATAAAGCTGCGCATCGCTCTCCACGATGTCCGGGTGGCTGAGTTTGGTGAGCTCCAACCCCTTCAGTTCGTCCGCACTGTAGCCCAGCATGGTGTGGAGACTGGGATTGCTGGCGACCACGTGCGTGTGCCGGTCGATGAGCGCGATGCCGATGGCGGCGTCCTCGAAAATGACGCGGAAGCGCGTGTTGCTGGCGCGCAGCGCCGCCGTGCGCCGCCGCACCTTTTCCTCCAGGTCTTCGGTGTAGCGCTGCACCTGCTCGCGCAGCCTGACCTGCTGGATACCCAGAGTCAACTGGGTGGCCAGTTCCTGAGCGATTTCGATTTTGTCGGGCCTCACCGGGCCGGGCGCGTCCATACCGAGATTGAGCGACCCCGCCAGCACGCCGTCGATGAACAACGGCACGGCGAGTAACGCGCGCACGTGCTCCGCTTGCAGCGCCGCTTGCCAGGCCGAAGTGGCCGGGGCCTGCTGCACGTCTTCGATGAGATACACGCCATCGGCGGACGTTTGTAAAGCCGATACCCAGGCCATGTCAAGGGGCGCGCGCCAGCCTGTGTCTACGTCCGTTTCCGCGGCAGTGTGCGCGGTCATAAGCGTCATAGTGCCTGCCTCGAAATCGTAAAGCATCACGTCGGCCCGCACACAATCGAGTAAACCGGGCACCAGGCGTGGTATCGCCGTGGTAAGGTCATCCAACGAATGGGCCGTCAGGGTGGATTGGCTCGTCTGATACAGCCCGCGCAGCCGCTCGGCGTACCGGCGCAGCGCCCGCCGTGCCTGCTCTTGCTCGGTGACGTCCACCAGCGAAAAGACCAACCCGCTTACCCGGCCATTCTCCTGCACCGGCACCAGCGTCCAATCCCAATAGGTGGTGCCGCGCTCGGGCTGCTCGGAGAACACGAACGGCCGGGCGTGGAACGCGACCGGTTCGCCGGTATCCCGCACCCGCTCGAAAATGGCCTGGTTCTCGGCATGGGGAAACAACTCAAAATGATTATGTCCGATTAAGGCTTCCTCACCATATCCGGCCCCCTCGGCGTAGGCCGCGTTGACCATGAGGAAGTCGAAATCGGCATCCAGGTAGGCCAGTTGGGCGTGCGTGTTTTCCATCACCGTGTTGAGCAGGTTGCGCTCGCGCCGCAAGGCCTCCTCCGCGCGCCTGCGCGCCGTGATGTCGCGCACGATGACCCACATCCCCACCGGCTTCCCCGCATCGTCGAAACGCAGCCAGCCCTTCACGCTGACGGGGATGCGCTCGCCCGTCTTGCGGATGTACTCTTTCTCGTACGCGTCCGAGTACCCGCGCGCCAGGGTTTGCTCCCGGATGATGCGTTCTTCCAGCGCGTGATACTCCGGTGGGGTCACTTCCTCGTACGACTGGCCGCACAGTTCCTCAAACGTCTCGTAGCCGAGTAGTTCGAGATAGGCGGGGTTGCATTGCAGGAAGCGTCCCTCCATGTCGGTGAACACCAGGCCGTCGCGAGAGGTGTCGAACAGTTCCCGGTAGCGCGCCTCGCTCTTCCGCAGGGCCAATTCGGCCCGGCGCAGTTCGGTGATGTCCTGGAACAGCCCCACGGCCCCCAGAATCTCCCCTCTGTTTCCACGGACGGGCGCTGCGTTAACCAGCAGGTCGCGCCGCTGGCCGTCTGGCCAGACGATGGCCATATTCTCGTTGACGACGACATCGCCATCCAGCGCGGCTCGCGTGAGAGGCAAGTCGCGTGGATCACAAGGCACACCCTCGGCTGTGCACAGCGCCAGGGCTGCATGGCTCTGGTAATCCTTCCCGTAGGGAACCGACCGGGCGTACAGTCTGTCGGCAGCCGGATTGGTCAGCACGACGCGCGCTTGCGTGTCGGCCATCACGATGCCTTCCGGCGCGCTCTCAAAGATGGCTCTCAAGCGCGCGCGCTCCGCATCTATGTCTTTCTCCAATTGTTTCCGTCCGGTGATGTCCTGGAATACCGTCACCCCGCTGATGATCCGGCCCAATTCGTCGTGCACGGGGGCCGCTCCGGCGAGAATGGTGCGTTCGCTGCCATCTTCCCGGCGGATGAGGATCTCGACCCCCTCTACCGTCTCCCCAAGCTGCAGCGCGCGCGCCAGAGGCATTTCGCTCGCCGGGAAGGGCGTGCCGTCGGGATAGTGGGCGGTGTAGTTCCGCTTAGGCGCTTCGACGGTGCCGTACACCCGCTCCCCCAGGATCTCCTGGCCGGGAGGGTTGGTCATCAGCAGCGCGCCGTCCTCGTTGCAGACCACTACGCCCACGGGCATGACGTTCAACAGCGTGCGCAGCAGGGTGTTGGCGGCCTGGGCCTCCTCGGCTGCCGTGCGCACTTCCTCCAGCAGGCGCTCGCGCTCCTCCGCCCGCTTGCTGGGCGAGATGTCGCGCAGCAGCCAGCGCAGGCCGGTCACCTCACCTGTGGTGTCGTGGATGGGGGAGACGGTCAGTGCGGCGGGAAAGACGTCCCCTTCGCGCGCGTGCGAACGCATCCGCAGCTCCCATTCCATTCCGCCGGCACTTTCTCCCGCGCGCACCCGGTTCAGTTTGCGGTGGAACTCGGCCCGCTCGCCCTCCGTCACGTAGAGCACCAACGGCTTGTCGCGTAACAGTGTCTCGCGCGCGCCCAGCAATTCCTCGGCGGCCTGGTTGGCCCGGCGGACGATGCCCGCCGGATCGGTCACCAGGTAGCCGTCGGGGGCCGACTGGAACAGGTCCCGGTAGCGCCGGCGAGAGGTTTCCAACTCGTTGTGTACGGCCACCAGTTCCTCGTTCTGTAGGTGCAGTTCCTCCCCGGTCACCTGTAGCTCTTCTATCGCGGTGAAAGACGCTTCCAGCACCTCCTGTGCCAGCGTCCGGTGCTCGGGCGCTAACTCACCGGTGCGCTCGACCAGCGCTTCCAGCTTCTGGCGCGCGCCGCGCAGTTCGCCGCCCAGAACGTCTTCCAGGTTCCGCTGGCGGGTGACATCCAGCCCCAGGCCGACACAGCCCACGATCCGCCGGTTTTCATCCCACAGCGGCTCGACGGTGCCGTGAAAGACGCGCTCATCCACACGGGCCTCATACGAAGCCCGCTGGCCTTCCAACGCGCGATAGTGCGCCGCCAGCACGCCTGCCAGGCCGGGACGTTCCCTTGCCGCCTCGGGCAAGCTGGTCTCGACCGCGCGATCGGGCGTCATACCCAACTCGGCCATTTCCCGGCCGGCCATAGACGTCATACGCAGGTCGGTGTCGGTCGTCCAGACGACGGCGGGCACCTGCTCCAGCAGCATGCGCGTGCGCGCCTCGCTGCGGCGCAGCTCCACCTGGGCCTGGCGCAGGATGATGGGCGTGCCGCGCACCGGATCGACGACGGCGTCTACCTCGCCTGCCAATAATTCCTGCAGGGCGTGCTCCGTCTCGCTCAGTTGGCGCACCAACGCTTCGATTTGTGCCTGCCGGTCGGCCTCGCCCGCTTCTCGTTCCATGACTTCCATACGCCTACTCCCTCAAAAATAAGCTCTCAGCAATCAGCTTTCAGCCGGAACATAGTACGTTCATTAGAAAATAGCCCTACTGCAACGCTTCCGGCGGATCACAATCCGCCGTCCCCCGCAGCGCCGGATTGTGATCCGGCGCAAGCATTTGCGTCCTGGATGGCGTGCGGCAGCCCCGGCGTTTCCTCAGAAGACAAACCGCTAATCTCACTCATCTTGTGCTCGTCAGGACGATAGTGAACAACCGCCAAGACACCAAGAGCGCCAAGTTTTAAAGATTTCTTGGCGTCCTTGGCAACTTGGCGGTAGAATAAACCCATTGCCGATGTGTTCACCATCCTCCTCGTCGGTACAAACCTACTCCAGTCCCAACAGCCGCGCGACTTTTTCGCGCTCGCTCAGGCTGCCGATGACGCGCGCTGAGATGGGCGCGAGCACGACCAGCGTGGGTGTGACGAACACACCGTCCTCTAACGCGCGCAGCGGTTCTTCCAGCACGTCCACCACTTCCAAATTGACCTCTTGGTGGTCGCCCACCTCTTGGTGGTCGCCATTGGCAGAAGCGCGTGTGTCCAAGAGTGCCTTCAGATTCGCCAGCGCCTGTACCGAATGAGGCGCGCCGCCGGCAACGTAAAGCCGTAGTTCGATCTTTTTTCCGTTCGACGTTAACTGTGCTCTCATCTATATTTTCCCCTTTGGGGCATCTGCGTGTCCCATAGCGGACGGTTCACCGTCCACCGAACGCCGCGCCTCCAATCCGGTACTGCGTTTGCGCCAGGCTTGCTCGTAAGCCTTTATTTCTACCTCGAGCACCGCCAACTCAGCGTGGCGCGCTTCCATTTCCCGTTGGGCGATCTCCAGGCGGGCCTGGGCCTCCGTCTGCGCCAACTCGAGCGCCTTGCGGCGCTGCTTTAGCTCGGCGTGTTCGCGTTCGCGTTCCGCCGCGACCTCGGCCTCGCGCTCCCAGCGCAGCGTGCCCATCAACACCTCGCCGCCGGCGGTGTAGACGTCGGCTAGGTCAATGCCGGCGTCGCTCAAGACCAGCTCGCGCACCTGGTCGGAATGGCCGGTGCCGCGCGACTTGACCACGCTCAACGCGCGATTGCGCTCGCCGCCGCGCACCAGGTACGAAAGGTGAATCCAGGTATCCGCCACGGTGGAAACCTGTAAAGGAGAAGCCTCCGTGTCGCTTTCGCCTTCCAGCAGGCTGGTGCACAGCAGGGTGATGGAATGCGTCTTGGTCAGGTGGATCAGGCGCTGGGCCACGCTCACCGCCGGGATCAGCCCGCCGGCCTTGATCATGGCCGAAAGGGGATCGATCACCACGCAGTCGGGCCGCTGTTCCTCGATCAAGTGCCGCAGCTTCATCAGATGCGCCTCGGCGCTGCCTGCCTCGGTGCGGGCGGCGTGGATGCGCAGGCAGCCGCAGGCCAGGTGCGGGGCCAGGTCGATGGAGACAGAGGCCAGGTTGCGCACGATTTCAGCGGCGGATTCGTCGAAGGTGACCAGGAGCGCCCGCTCGCCGCGCCGGCAGGCGGCATCGACGAACGCACCGGACAGCGTGGACTTGGCCGTGCCCGGCGCGCCGGTGATCAGGATGCTGCTGCCCCGGTGGTAGCCGCCGCGCAGCATCGCGTCGAGGCGGTCCACGCCGGTCGAGATGCGCTCTTCGCTGGCCGGATAGTCCATCGCCGTGGTGCCCAGGCTGGCGATCTCCAGCCCCTGCGGGCCGATCAGCAAGGGCGTCTCGGCCTCGGCGAACCCGGAGCCGCGGTACTTGAGCACTTGCAGCGCCCGCAGCGAGACCCGGTCCTGCGTGCGGTGGGAGAGCAGCACCACGCAGTCGGCCATGAATTGCACGAAGCCGTACCGCTGGCTCAGCAGCGGGGCCTCGCCCGAAAAGCGGGCGCTCACCACGCCGGTCAATCCGCTGGTAGCCAGCCACTCGTGAATGCGGTAGACCTCGCGCCGCTCGGCTGCAGGGTCGTTGAGCAGGGTGAGCAGCACGTCCACCGAGTCGAAGACGATGCGTCGCGCGCCCATCTGCTTGACTTTGGCTTCCAGGCCGGCCAGCAGGGCGTTCAGGTCGAATTGCCCGGCAGTGATCACGTCGGCGGTGGGGCGCGCGTCCAGGAAGAACAGGTCCTTCTTCTCCAGGGCCGGCAGGTCCCAGCCGAAGGAGGCCGCGTTGCGCACGATCTGCTGTGTGCGCTCTTCGAAGGCGACGAAGATGCCCGGCTCACCGAACTGCCGCGCCCCGTTGACGAGGGTTTGCAGGCCGAAGATGGTCTTGCCGGTGCCCGGCCCGCCCACGACGAGCGTGGTACGCTCCCGCGGCAGGCCGCCGCCGGTGATGTCGTCGAAGCCGTCAATGCCGGTCGGCGTCTTGACAACCGGCTGTGGTGATTGGGTCTGTTGGGTCATAATAAACGCTCCTTCAAAAATAAGCTCTCAAAGACCTGTCTGTTCTACTCTTCCTCCATCAGCAGCACCAACCCCACCACCTCCCCGTCGTCGTCCAGCCGCCGGGTGGGAGTAATGTGCACGCGGATTCTCTTGCCGCGCCGGTTGACCGCGTCCAGTGTCACTTTCCCTTTCTTCCCGTCTCCATCCAGCGTTTGCTTGAGGGGCGCTTGCAGTTCGTGCACCGGTAAGCCGAAGTCCAGGTCCATGAGGGTGCAGCTCTGCACTTCCTCGGCCCGCAGGCCCCACAGGTCCTCGGCGCGGTCATTCCATAACAGAATCTTGAAATCCTGATCCACGACGATGACGGCGCCCTTCAACGTCGCCACCACCGACTCGAGGAAGGCGTTGGCCCGGTCGGCTTCCCGCGTGCGTTCGGGCAACTCGTCATTCATGGTCTGCAATTCGGCGTTGGTGGACTGCAGTTCCTCGTTCATCGTCTCCATCTCTTCGTTGGTCGATTGCAGCTCTTCGTTGGTGGTCTGGAGTTCTTCCACGGTGGATTGCAACTCCTCGTTGGATGTCTCCAGTTCCTCATTGGTCGATTGTAATTCCTTGTAGGCGGTCTCGGTCTCGTGCTGCGCCTGCTCCAGCTCTGTGCGGAGAATGTGGCGCTGAGTGACATCGACAAAGGAGATGATGACGCCCAGCCAGCGCCCTCCGCTGCCCCTGAGCGGCGCGATGTGCACGTCCAGGAACTGGGACTGATCCTCGGGCAAGGGCCGTTCTACATCCTCCACGTGAACGGCTCGCCCTTCATCTCGCACCTTGTCGATCAGGGAGCGCAGCTCTACCGGCCGGTAAGAGATCTGCAGGTCGCTGAAAGGGCGGCCAAGGTCGCGCACATCCACGCCCAGGTCTGCCCGCGCCTGGTCGTTGGCCAGGGCCAGGATGCTGTTGCGATCGATCACCAGTTGGGCGACCGGGGCGCTTTCAAAACCCGCCCGCTGCAACTGCGCGTAGTGTCCCAATTCCTCAGGCGAGATGTCTTCTTCTTCCGCTTCCCCAACCAGGGCCAGCAGCTCCCGGCGCGGGCGCGAAGATCCCACTTTGGTGAAGATGCGGTGTTTGATGTGCTCCGGGCTAAACAGGTCGGTGTGGGTGAGCAGCATCTCGGCTTTGCCCAGGAACAGGTAGCCCGTCTCCCGCAGGGCAAAATGAAAGTGGGTGACGATGCGCTTTTGGGCTTCGCGGTTGAAGTAGATGAGCGTGTTGCGGCACAGCAGCAGGTCCAGGCGGGAGATGGGAGCGTCCTGGAGCAGGTCGTGGCGGCCAAAAACCAGGATGCGGCGCATGTCGTGGTCAAAAACGTAACCGCCGCTCACGCGCACGAAATATTTGTCCAGCAGATCCCCCGGCACCGACTCCATGGCCGCGGCGCTGTAGACGGCCTGGCGCGCATTGGCCAGGGCCACCTCGTCCACGTCGGTGGCGTAGATCTTGACCCGGCGGCGGGCTTCGTCTATCCCCAGCACTTCGGCCAGCACCATGGCGATGGAGTAAGGCTCCTCACCGGATGCGCAGCCCGCGCTCCACACGCGAATGTCCTCGTCCGGGTCGTGGTCCTCCACGACGTTGGGCACAATCTCCTCTGCCAGATAGTCCCACGCGGACTTGTCGCGGAAGAAAGAGGTCACATTGATCAGGATCGTGTTGAACAGGAATTCGAACTCCCGGGGGTGAACTTCCAGGTAAGCCTGGTAGGCCTCAAAACTGTCGATCTTGATTTCCGTCATGCGCTTGCACACGCGACGCCTGAGGCTGGCGCGTTTGTAGCCGGTGAAATCGAATTCCCGGTTGAGCTTCAGATAGGTCAGTAGATCCTCGAATGCTGCTCCGTTTGCGTTGTCGTTGCTCTCACTCATTCAAACGTTCCTTTTCAGTCGTTATGCTGTTCCTTCCAGGGCTTACCCACAGGTGGTCATTTTTCACCGCAGAGGCCGCCGGGGACGCTGAACATTATACATACTCTGCGCTCCCTGCGTTCTCCGCGGTGTAGTTTTGGTAGCTTGCAAAGTCCTACTTCACCGCCAGCGTGATCAGTGCAGGAGCGATTTCGTCCAACTCCAGCACGAAATCGACTTTGTGGGTGGCGATGGCGGCGGAGGGCATCCCGGAGTGCTCGGCGGTCTCCTCATTCTGGGCGATGGTGGTGCCGCCCATCTTCTTCACCGCCTCGATGCCCATGGCGCCATCGCGCCCGGCCCCGGTGAGCACCACGGCGATGGCGCGGTCTTTGTGGCTCGCCGCCACCGACTCGAACAGCAGGTCGGCGGAGGGCCGCACGAAGTGGACCATCTCCGAGTGGGAAAGGGACAGCGTGCCGTCGCGGTTCACCAGCAGGTGATGATCGGGCGGCGCGATATAGACCGTTCCGGGTTCCAGCGTATCTCCGTTCTCAGCCTGCCGCACCTGTAGTTTCGTGCGTTTGCCCAGGATCTCGGCCATCAGGCTGCGGTGGCGCGGGTCGAGGTGTTGGACAACGGCGATGGGGATGGGAAAGTCAGCCGGAAGGCCGGAGAGAACCTCGCTCAAGGCTTGCAGCCCCCCTGCCGAAGCAGCCAGGGCGACAATCTCGAACGTATCGCTGGCAGAGACGAGGCTTTCGTTCTGCTCGGATGTCATGGTGCACCTCCATGCGCCGGCCCACGGGGCACACCCGCCACTGGAACCGGTACCTTCATTATAGCACGATACCTTGCAGCGCGGTACTGTGGCTATTCAACTCAAGTTGCTCCTTGGAAAATAAGCTCTCAGCCATCAGCTTTCAGCCTTCAGCCAGAGCATAGTAATAGTACGCTCATTAGCCAATAGCCCTACGACAACGCTTCCGGCGGATCACAATCCGCCGTCCCCGCAGCGCCGGCAATGCCAGAAAAGCCTCTGTGTTCTTCGTGTCTCCGTGGTGAAAACGCTCATCCAGCGTCTCGGCGCGGAGTGTTCATGGCCGCTAGAAAGACCCCGTTTTCACCTCACCTTCACGCCGATAGTTGGCGACAATGACCCCGCTTGGCGAAATCCTGCTCTCGGATAGTGTGAAGGCTGCCGGTCTTGTGCCTTCGGCAAACAGGCGTTTTCCCGCGCCAAGCGTAATGGGAAATATCTTGAGCCATAGTTCATCGACCAGGTCGTGCTTCAGCAGGGTTTGGATGAGGACGCTGCTGCCGTGAACTTGCAATTCAGGGCCATCTTGCGCTTTCAGTTTTTCAATTTCTGCCACAATATTCCCTTGGAGAAGGACAGAGTTATGCCAGTTAAGCTCAATGGACGAATTCGACACCACGTATTTCCTGGCGCCGCTGAATATGTCCTCGTCTTGCTGGGGCCAGTAAGCGGCGAATATCTCGTATGTCTTCCGGCCGAGTAATATATCGAAAGGCCGCCCCATCTGCGTGTCCATAACCTGCCCCAGAACTTCGTCAAAGTAGGGAACGGTCCACCCACCGTACTTGAAGCCGCCCTCCGTATCTTCCTCAGGCCCACCGGGGGCTTGCATGACGCCGTCGAGGGTGATGAAAGACAGGACAATGATTTTTCTCGCGTCCATGGCTATTTCCCTTCATACGCTTTATGCAGCGCGCTGAGGTCGAATTTCTTCATACTGAGGAAGGCCTGTGTCACGCGCTCAATCTGTTCCGCGGACCCGTCGCGCATCATGACGTCCATGGCGGCGGGCACGATCTGCCACGAAACGCCATACTTGTCCTTGAGCCACCCACACTGCTCGGCTTCGGGCACGGCGGAGAGCTTCTTCCAGTAATAGTCGATTTCGTCCTGGTCGTCGCAATAGACCATAAAAGAGATCGCTTCGTTGAAACTGAAATTGTGCTCGGACGCACCATCCATGGCCACAAACCAATGTTCCTCAAGCACAAAATCGGCAAACATGACCGTTCCTTCTTCGTTGGGTTCTTGCCCTGCGCCGTAGCGGGTCAGATTGCCCAACCTGGAATTTTTGAACACCGACAGATAGAAGCGGATGGCGTCTTCCGCCTTGCCGTAGTTCTCGCCCACGAACAGCAGCGCCGGTATAATCGGCGGTCGCGGGTCACCCGTAGGATCGGTGAGAATCAATTGCCACGAAAGGCCATAGCGATCTTGAATCCAGCCGTAGCGCGCGCTGAACGGATATGCGTAGATGGGCATCAGCACCGTGCCGCCCTGGGAAAATGTCTCCCAAACCTCGTTCAGCTTTTTGCGCGCCTCCTCTTCCCACGATGGCGACGGATCGAACAACAACGGATCGAAATTGACCATGAAAGAGATCGACGGATTGAAGGTGAAAACCGGTCCGGCGCTGATGGCCATGAACTTTTGTCCCCAAAGCTGAAACGACACGCTGTCGCTGTCGCCTGACGGCGTGTCGTGCAAGGTTGTGACACTGTCGACCGTCGAGTTTGGCAAAACGGCGGTGTAAAACTCGGCGGCTTCTAACGCTTCTTTGTCGTACCACAGATGCGGCACGATTTTTCCTTTGTTCTCTGCCATAGTCATTCTCCTTTTAGATCTACATTTGTATCCTCTCACCAAAAGAGGGAGAGATGGGGGTTTGGGGGCGGGTACAGCTCGCCCCCAAACCCCCACCTACAAAGTTTTCAGAATGCACTCGAATTTCTACGCCGGCAGCGTCTCCCGGAAAAGCCGGCCTGCCGGATCGGGCCGCCAGGATTGCAGCGTCTTCATGTAGTTGGCCCGCTCGAAGGCCGCCGGGTCGGCGACGTTCTGCTGGCTCATGCTGCCGCGCATCTGGGCTACCGTATCGTACTCGTGCGCTTCCATCCACTGCCCCATCTCCGACAGCAGTGTGGTGATGCGCGTGGGGCCGTTGATCAGCAGTTCGGACGCCATCATGGCGATGTTGGCCCCGGCCATGATGGCTTTTACCGCATCCTCGACGGTGTGCACGCCCGTGGTCAGCGCCAGATCGACGGGGATACGCCCGTATAGTATGGCGATCCAGCGCAGGGGCAGCCGCAGTTCCGCGGACGTGCTCAACACCAGGTGCGGCACAACCTCCAGCCTTTCCAGGTCCAGATCGGGCTGGTAAAAGCGATTGAAGAGCGCCAGGCCGTCCGCGCCCGCGTCTGCCAGCCGCCGGGCCACGTGCGCGGTGGCGCTGAAGTAGGGGCTGAGTTTGACCGCTACGGGAATGGAGATGCTGCCCTTCACGGTTTCCAGGACGTCGAGCGTCATCTGCTCCACGGCGGTGCTCGCCATCGCCGGGTCGGTGGGGATGTAGTAGACGTTCAACTCCAGCGCATCCGCCCCGGCCTGCTCGATCTCCCTGGCATACGCCGTCCACCCGCCGGTGGAGATGCCGTTGAGGCTGCCGATGATGGGGATGTCCACCGCCTCATTGGCCCGCCGGATGCGTTCCAGGTATTCCTCCGGCCCCACCTGGTAGTCGGGCTGTGCGGGATACCAGTCCAGCGCCTCGGCAAAGGCGTCGGTGAAATAGCTCAGGTAGTGATCGAGCTGGTCGCTCTCCAATGTGATCTGCTCCTCGAACAGAGAGTGCATCACGAGCGCTGCCGCGCCGGCATCCTCCAGGCGGCGGATCGTGTCCAGGTTCCGCGAGAGCGGCGACGCCGAGGGTACCAATGGGTTCTTCAGGTCTAACCCTAAATACGTTGTGCTCAGGTCCATCTTAATCTCCTTCGGAAATCATGAATCATGAATCGTAATTGTCATCGTCATCGAAACTCGGCAGTCGCATTTTTGTGCTGGCGTAGTGTGCGTTAGCACCGACGCTCTTCAGAAAACAGCCTTACTGCAACGCTTCCGGCGGATCACAATCCGCCGTCCCCGCAGCGCCGGATTGTGATCCGGCGCAAGCATTTACGTGCTGGATGGTGTGCCGCAGCATCGGCGTCTCCTCATATAAAATAAACCACGGAATACACAGAATACATGGAATTAGCATATCAAAATCTGCTTAATCTGCGTGCTACCTATGGTTGCCCATCTGCTGACAAATTTTCGTCATCACCGGCGGGCGCGACGTCCATCGCCGCCAGGTGCTCGTACTTGCGCCAGCGCTCCCAAACGGCCTGCTGCGCTTCTTCGAGCAAACGTTTCGCCGTCTCCGGGTGGCTCTGCGTCAGGATGCGGTAACGGTTCTCGTTGTAGACGTAATCCCTCAGCGGGATGCTGGGCGCTTTCGAATCCAGTTGCAGCGGGTTCCTGCCCTCCGTCCGCCGCCGTGGATCGTAGCGATAGAGAGGCCAGTAGCCGGAATCGACGGCCAGCTTCTCCTGGTCCATACCCAGCCGCATATTGATCCCGTGGGCGATGCAGGTGGAATAGGCGATGATGAGCGCGGGACCGTCATACGACTCGGCCTCCAGGAAGGCGCGGATGGTCTGCCGGTCGTTGGCTCCCACCGCCACCTGGGCCACGTAAACGTAGCCGTAGGTCATCGCCATCATCCCCAGGTCTTTCTTGGGCGTGGGCTTGCCCGCGGCGGCGAACTTGGCCACAGCGCCCAATCCGGTGGCCTTGGAGGCCTGCCCGCCCGTGTTGGAGTAGACCTCGGTATCCAGCACCAACAGGTTAATGTTGCGCCCGCTGGCGAGCACGTGATCCACGCCGCCGTAGCCGATGTCGTAGGCCCAGCCGTCGCCGCCCACGCTCCACACGCTCTTTTTGATCAACGCATCGGTCCCTGCCAGCAAGCGCCGGGCGCGTGGATCATCCATCTCTTGCAGCCGTTCCCGCAGTTGGCTGACCCGTTCCCGCTGGGCGCGGATCCCGGCGGCGTCAGACTGGTCGGCACTGAGCAGGCCCTCGACCAGGTCGCCGCCGATAGCGTTGCGCAGGGCGCGCACCAACTCGCGCGCGTACGCTTGCTGCTTGTCCAGCGCCAGCCGGAACCCCAGACCGAACTCGGCGTTGTCCTCGAACAGCGAATTGGACCAGGTCGGCCCACGGCCCTGTTCGTTGAACGCCCACGGCGTGGTGGGCAGGTTGCCGCCGTAGATGCTGGAACATCCCGTGGCATTGGCAATCAGCGCCCGGTCGCCGAAGAGCTGGCTGAGGAGCTTGAGGTAGGGCGTTTCGCCGCACCCGGCGCAGGCGCTGGAGAATTCGAACAGCGGTTGGAGAAGCTGCACGTTCTTGGTGGAGTCGAACGCCACATCGGTCGCCGGTGGGTCCTCCGGCAGGCTGCGGAAAAAGCGCCAGTTCTCGCGCTCCGGCTCGCGGATGGGGAGCTGCGGTTCCATGTTGATCGCCTTGCGCCCCACGGCGGTCTTGTCCTTGGCGGGGCAGACCTCCACGCACACGGCGCAGCCGGTGCAGTCCTCGACCGCCACCTGGACGGTGTACTTCTTCCCCTTGATCTCCGCCTGCGGCCAGCGGGCGTCGATGGACTTGAAGGTCTCCGGCGTATCGTTCAGCAGACCGGCGTCGTAGACCTTGGAACGGATCACGGCGTGCGGGCAGTAGAGGACGCAGCGCCCGCACTGGATGCACACGTCCGGCTGCCACACGGGCACCTCGAGGGCGATGTTGCGCTTTTCCCAGCGCGTCGTGCCGCTGGGGAAGGTGCCATCGACCGGCAGCGCGCTCACCGGCAGCGCGTCGCCGCGCCCGGCGATCATCGGCGCGGTGACTTCCTGCACGAATGCGGGCGCTTCCGGCGGTACCGGTCGCCGCATCTCGATGTCGCTCGAAGCCTGCGCGGGCACCTCGATCTCGTAAATCTCGTCGATGGCGGCGTCCACGGCGGTGTAGTTCTTCTCCACCACAGTCTTGCCCCGGATGCCATACGTGTCCTGGATGGCCTTTTTGATGGCGGCGATGGCCTCGTCGTGGGGCAGGATGCCGCTGATGGCGAAGAAACAGGTTTGCAGCGCCGTGTTGATGCGGTTGCCCAGGCCCAATTGCTGCGCCAGATCGTAGGCGTTGATGCCGTAGACTTTGAGCTTCTTCGCGATGATCTGCTCCTGTACCGGTCTGGGGATTTGCTCCCACGTCTCGTAAGGCGCGTAGGGGCTGTTGAGCAGCAGCGTGGCCCCGTCGGCGGCGGTCTCCAGGACCGGATAGCGTTCCAGGAAACCGAACTGGTGCACGCCCACAAAGCCCGCCTGTTTGATGAGGTAGGTGGAATGGATGGGCCGCGGGCCGAAGCGCAGGTGCGAGATGGTGCGCGCGCCGGCTTTCTTGGAATCGCAGACGAAGTAGCCCTGGGCGTAATTGTCTGTCTCCTTGCCGATGATCTTGATCGAGTTCTTGTTGGCGCTCACCGTGCCGTCGGAACCCAGGCCCCAAAAGACGCAGCGCACGACGTCGTCCGGCTCGATGCCGAATTGCGGGTCGAAAGGGAGGCTCGTTTCGCTCACGTCGTCCTCGATGCCGATGGTGAAGTGGTTGCGCGGGCGATCACGCGCCATCTCGTCCAGGACGCCCTTGACCATCGCTGGCGTGAACTCCTTGCCCGAAAGCCCGTAACGCCCGCCGAGCACGCGCGGAGGTGTGGACGGCGATTTCTCTCCGGCTACGCCCTCGCCGATAGCCGCCGCCACGTCCTGGTACAGCGGCTCGCCCACCGCGCCCGGCTCCTTGGCGCGATCCAGCGTGGCGATCACGCGCGTCGTCGCGGGCAGCGCGTTCACAAAGTGCTCTACGGAAAAAGGCCGGTAGAGGCGCACCTTGACCAGCCCGACCTTTTCGCCTTGATCGGCCAGATAGGCGACGGTCTCTTCGGCGGTTTCGGCGCCCGACCCCATCATCACGAGCACCCGTTCGGCGTCCGGCGCGCCGACGTAGTCGAACAGGTGGTAGTGACGGCCCACGATGTCACCGAAGCGCTCCATCACGTCCTGAACGATGCCGGGCGTGGCGGCGTAAAATGGGGTGGCTGCTTCCCGCGCCTGGAAAAAGACGTCGGGATTCTGCGCCGTACCGCGAATGAAAGGCCGGTCGGGTGACATGCCCCGCTCGTGGTGGGCGCGCACCAGGTCGTCGTCGATCATCTGGCGCATGTCGTCTTCGGACAGTTGCTCGATCTTTTGGATCTCGTGCGAGGTGCGGAACCCGTCGAGGATGTGCAGGAACGGGACACGCGCCTGCAGCGTGCTGGCCTGGGCGATGAGGGCGAAATCCATTACCTCTTGGACGCTCCCGGCGAAGAGCATGGCCCAGCCGGCAGCGCGCGCCGCCATCACGTCGCTGTGGTCGCCGAAGATGGAGAGGGCGTGGGTGGCCACGGTGCGGGCGGCGATGTGGAACACGGTCGGCGTCAGCTCGCCCGCGATCTTGTACATATTGGGAATCATGAGGAGCAATCCCTGGCTGGCGGTGAAGGTGGTGGTCAGCGCGCCGCGCTGCAACGCGCCGTGCACCGCGCCCGCCGCCCCGGCCTCGGACTGCATCTCGATCACCAGGGGCACCGTACCCCAGAGGTTCGGTTTTTCAAAGGCGCTCCATTCGTCGGCGTGCTCGCCCATCGGCGAGGCCGGCGTGATGGGGTAGATGGCGATGACCTCGTTTGTCTTGTGGGCCACGTATGCCGCCGCCCGGTTTCCGTCAATCGTTACGTATTCGCGTCCCATGTCCTTATCTCCTTAAAAAATAGCCCTACTGCAACGCTTCCGGCGGATCACAATCCGCCGTCCCCGCAGCGCCGGATTGTGATCCGGCGCAAACATTTTTGTGCTGGATGGCGTGCGGCAGCACTGGCGTCTCCTTAGTAAATGGCGAATGGCAAAGTCTGTAAATCAACAAATTTCCAATCACCAATTCTCCAATTCTCCAATTCCTCAATCTTCACTATAAAAGATGCGGTAGATCACGCCGCCGGCGTCATCCGAGACGAACAGGCTGCCGTCGGCCCCGGTGACCACGTCGACGGGCCGGCCCCAGTTGGAGCCGTTTTCGCGCAGCCAGCCGACGGCGAAGTCCTGCACGCCGCCCGCTTGCCCGTTCTCTATGGGAATGCGCACGACCTTGTATCCCACGGGCACCGAGCGATTCCACGAGCCGTGCAGGGCGACAAACAAGTCGCCTCGGTATGCTTCTGGGAACTGCTCGCCGGTGTAAAAGCCCAGTCCCAGCGGCGCGGTGTGCGCTTGCATCTCGACCTCCGGTTCAGCCACGCCCTCGCAGGCTCCGGCTTCGCCGTACTCGGGATCTACGATCCGGGCGGCGTGGCAGCGCGGCCAGCCGGCGTCGTCGCCCTGCTGCACGATGTAGATCGTCTCCGGCGGCTGGTCGTCGCCCAGCCAGTCGCGCCCGTTGTTGGTGGCCCACAGTTCGTTCGTCCCCGGGCGGAAGGTGATGCCCACGGCGTTGCGCAGTCCTTCGGCGTAGACCTCGCTGCCGCTGCCATCGGGGTTGTAGCGCATGATGGTCGACCGCCGTTCATCCTCTTCTATGCAGACGTTGCACGAGGAGCCGACGGAGACGTAGAGGTATGCCCCGTCTGGGCTGACGAGCACGGTGCGGGTGGAGTGCCCGCCGCTGGGCAGTCCGTCGATCACCACCTCGCGCTCCTGGAAAACGCCGTCCCTGTCCGGGTCGCTCAGGCGCAGGATGCGCGTTGTCTCGCCGACGTAGAGCGAACCGTCGGTGGCAAAATCGAGCGAACTGGGACTCCGCAGCCCGTCGGCGGCGATCTCGACCCCGTCGGCCACACCGTCGCCGTCGCGGTCAGGCAGGCGCACGATGCGCCCGGCACCGCGTTCGGCCACGTACAGCGCGCCATCCGGCCCCAGCGTCATCATGCGCGAATCGCTAAGCCCGGCGTAGAAGACCGAGATGCCAAAACCGGGCGGCAAGTTGATCGTCTCCTGCGGCGGAACGACGCGAGTGGCGGCGGCGACGTCCGTGGCTGTAGCGGGGGCCTCAGTCGCCGCAGCGGGGGGTTCTGTGGGCGAGGCTGGCGCTTCCGAGGTCGCCGTTGTTTCCGGGGACACCGTCGCGGTGGGCGCAGGCGTCTCCGGCTCGTCGGTGGGTTGGGCCGTCGGCAGCGGCACTGTGGTCGGTGCGAGCGTCGCTTCAACCGTGGTCTGGAACAGGTCCATCACGGAGCGAATGGCCTGACAGCCCGACAGTCCCAGGCCAAGCAGCAGCGCGAGGATCAGCCCGGCGCGTGTGAGCCTGCGGCGTGTGCGTCCTTCACGTGAATTCTGTACCATTCTCTTACCTCCTCGAAAAATAGCCCTACTTCAACGCTTCTGGCGGATCACCATCCGCCGTCCCCGCAGCGCCGGATTGTGATCCGGCGCAAGCATTTTCCTGATCGTTACTGAGCGATAGTTCATAGGACCGCCATCCACGAACTGGCGAGCACGGCCCCGGCGACGACTGCGATCCATTGCAGTCCGCTTAAGGTGCTGGTCTCCAGAATAGAACGCACGAACGGCACGAACGTCATCGCCAGCACGAAAACGACCATCCCGACCAGCCAGCCGATGCCGGCGCGGTTGGAAAACAGCCCGCGTTCGATCAAGGAGACGCGCTCTTGCTTCACATTGAGCGCCAGGACGATGTGACCCAGCAGCCAGGTGGCGAAAGCTGCCGTGCGGGCATTCGCACTCTCGTAGCCCAAAGCCAGCGAGCCAAAATAGATCGCCAGGATCACCACCGTCAATCCGGCCATGTTGCGCAGAATGGCGCGGCCCACCGTCCAGGACATAAAGCGCGTGCGCCGACGCGGTTTGCGCTGCATCACGTCCGGCTCCGCCGCCTCGCTCACAAAAATGGTCGAAGAAGCCAGGTCCATCAGCAGCTCGGTGAAGATGATCTGGATGGGCGCCAGCGGAAACGGGACACCGGCCAGCAAAGGCACGATGAAGATCGCCAGCAAAATTGCTTTAGCCGACAGATAATAGGTCAGCCCCTTGCGGAAATTGTCGTAGGCTTTCCGCCCGATGGCGACGCCGTCGGGCAGGTGGGCCAGATTATCGTCGGTCAGAACCAGGTCGGCGGCCTCCCGCGCGACGTCGGTCCCCTTCTGGCCCATCGCCACGCCGATGTGGGCCGTGCGCAGGGCCGGCGCGTCGTTGACGCCGTCGCCCGTGACCGCGACCGTTCGCCCCGCCTCCTGGAACGCCTTGACCAGTCGCAGCTTTTGTTCGGGCGTGACGCGGGCAAAGACGTCCACGTTTTCTATTAACGAACCCAGTTCCTCATCGGCGCGGCCCTTCAGATCGGCCCCGGTCTGGACGCGCGAAGTGTCCAGGCCGACCTGACCCGCTACGTACGCGGCGGTTTCGGGAATATCCCCGGTGACCATAACGGTGCGCACGCCGGCCTGGCGCAGCGCGTCGATGGCCTCGGGTACTTCCGGGCGCACCGGATCGCTGATGACAGCCACGCCGGCGAATGTCAGGTCGCGGGGTTCCTCGTCCGCAGCCTCGCCCGCGCGGTAGGCGTAGCCGGCCAACCGCTGGCCCTCTGCGGCGAGTTCGACGACCTGCGCCTTCACATGCTCGTGCTCCTCGGCGGGCCAGCCGGTCGTGTCCTCGCCTTCCGCGTAAACCGACCGGCGATTGGAGCGGTCGATGAGGACTGCGGGTCGCCCGGTGACGAACAGGCGCGTTCCTGCCTCACCCCGGTACGCCACGCTGCGATAGTCGCCGCCGCGCGAAAAACCGGTCAGGTCGACCAACTGGCCCGGCTGTGGCGGCTGCCATCCCTCCAGCGTCCCGGCAGCGTCGATCACTGCCCGGTCGGTGGGATTCTTGCTCCCTTCCGGGATGGCGGGCGCGGCCAGGCGCAGAAACCGGCGCAGCGTTTGCTGCACGTCGCTGTCGCCGTCCTCATCGAAGGCCAGCCGCTCGCCGGTCGGCAGCAGGACGCGCGACAGGCGCATCACGTTTTCCGTCATCGTGCCGGTTTTGTCACTCAAGACGACCTCGACCGCGCCCAGCGTTTCGGCCCCGTGCAGGCGGCGGACGATGACCTGCCGCCGGGCCAGCTCGAGCGCGGCCAAAGCCAGCGCCATGGCGATGATGATGGGCGGCTGTCCCGGAACCATCAGGAAGGTCAACGATAGCCAGGTCAGGAGCATCTGCCGCAGGTCAAAGCCGCGCAGCAGCCCCACGAGGGGGATGAGCAGGCTGATGCCGATGGCGATGTAGACCAGCGTGTGCGTCAGGTCTTCCATTTCGCGCTGCAGCGGGGTCGGTTCGCTCTCGGCCTGCGTGGAAAGCGCGGCGACGCGCCCCAGCTCGCTCTGCCCGCCGACGGCCATCACCAGCGCGCGGCCCTGCCCGTCAAGGACGGTAGTCCCGGCAAAGACAGCGGTAGGCCGTTCGGCCAGGGGCGCATCCGGCGCGACGTCGGCGTGGGCGTCCTTGCGTACCGGGGCCGATTCGCCTGTCAGCGCGGCCTCGTCGACCAGCAGCCCGGCGGTGGAGAGCAAGCGCGCGTCCGCCGGGATACGGCTGCCGGATTGCAGGGGTAGCACGTCGCCTACCACCACGTCCTCGACCGCAATCTCTTCCCGCTCCCCGGCCCGCAGGACGGTCGTCTTGGGTGCTTGCACCTCGCGCAGGCGGGCCATCGTGCGGTCGGCGCGGGCTTTGTTCAAGACGTGGATGCCCACGTACATGGCGACGACGAAGGCCATCACGACGGCTTCCCGCACCTGGCCGAACGCCAGCGAAATGCCGGCGATGGTCAGGAGTAGGAGCATCATCGGCGACTTGATGCTCTCCCACAGCAGTTTCCACAGGCCGACCGGCCCGGCATCTTCCAGCCGGTTGTCGCCGAACTGCTCCCGGTGCTGTGCGACCGTCTCGGCGCTTAGTCCACGCTGCGGATCGACATCCAGCCGGCGGGCCACCTCTTCCGGCGGACGCGACCACCAGGATTCGGGCCGGGTCGCCGCAGGCACGTCATGCTCCCACGTGGATGATTTCTACGGGGCACGCCTCGGCGGCATTCGTAATACATTCCTCCAGCTCGGCGGGGACTTCGCCGACGGCGGGATTGCCGTCCACCTGGTAAGCCTCGACGATCTGGCTTAATCCGTCGTCCGGTCCGGCTTCGAATACTTCGGGACATTCGCTCCAACACGCGCCGCATACGATGCAATCGTCGCGGTCAATGGTTACCTTGATTGTGTCACTCATCTTGTTCTCCTTGTCGTTAACTGATCTTCTGCATAAAGTGCTTGACTTGACGATCCCACTCGCGCGTTTCCAGGTCTACTGTTGTGCGGCCTCCCTCTTGGTTAACCGTCACCCGGACGAATCCGCCGCCGCCTTCAAAAAAGGCGCAGCAGCCCTCTTGTTCCTCTGCATCCAGTCCCAGCCCGCCCTCTCCGAAGAACGCTATGGCTGCCTTGATGGTTTCCTCAGGGCTTTTCTTGGTTTTTGTTTCGTAGCGTGGCATGCTTATCCCCCGATTTTAGGACTATTCCTTTAGGACGCAGATCGCCTGCGGCCATCGAATGCGCAGCGCCAGGCTTTCGGATATCGTGAATTCGATCTCTCCGCCGGCCGGGCCGATGAAGGCGATGCTCATATCCTGGCCGAGTACGAGAGAGGCGTAGCGGCGTCCGCTGGCCAGCAGCAGACCACCCTCCAGGGCCGGCGCCTTGACGATCCCCTCCGTGACCATTGTCCGCACGTGCTCCATCTCGCTTTGGTTTCCCTGCGGATAGCGCCGGAACATTAGATTGTACCGCGCGGGCGCCAGAGCCAGGATGTACGGTCCGTGAAAGCCGGCACCGTCAAGTGCGGTGATCGCTTTGACGATGTCGTCAGCCGCCATCCCCACTTTCTCCCAGGCGGAAAGCTGCTGTTGTTGAGCGCCCTCGACGGTGAGCAAGCCGGGTATGCCGGACACACCGTTGAAGATCAGGTTATCCTCTTGCTTGGCGACCGCGATGGCCGCTTCGACCACCGGGCGCGTGTTCAGTACGATGCCGTCCCGCTCGTAGCCGGCCAGGTCCCGCGTTCCCAGGGTGAACGGTTTCTGAATCAGGCTCAACGGCAGCACCCGTCCCATGGTCAGGCCATCCTCTGTCGTTTCGTCCTGCAGGGACACGGCCTTCAATCCCAGGCCAAAAGGGCCTTCGATGTGGAGCAAACGACGGCCAGCGAGCTGGCCCCTGGCCGCTTCTGTCATCGCCGCGTCCAATGCTTTCCATACGTCCGCCCCGAAGGGCGCGTCTTCACGAGCCAAGTATTTGTTTGCCATTACTTTTTCCTCCTCAGGTCTTTAGAGACCCAATCGTGGCCTCTTCACCGTCGTCTTTGGCTGCCGCAGGCTGCGCGCCGAGTTCGGTCACCATCTCATCCACTTCCTCCCGACCATTCGCCAGCCACTGTGCCTCGTCGCCGGTGAGGATCTCGAGCAGGCGCATAAATTCTCCAACGTGTTCGCGTTCCTCGTTAGCAACATCGATCAGGACTTGTTTGGCCAGGGGATGGTCGGTAGCCTCGGCGTGGGCCATATACAGGTGAATGGCCTCGTGCTCGGCGGCTATGTTCAGGCGGATCGCCCGGATCAGTTCTTCTTTGGTGAGCTTGCGCTCGGGTACTTTTCCACTGAATGGATTGACAAAATCTGGCATTGGTTATTCCTCCTTCAAAAACAGCCACCGAGTGCACAGAGTTCACAGAGAAAAAACTTTGAGTACTCTGTGCGCTCTGTGGCCCAAATTTTGGTGCTCATTTCGCTAAGCTTACGCCAGCGTGATTTCTTTCTTGCTCTCCCACAGTCCGTGGATGTTACAAAAGGCGAGGGCGTGGAGTGTGCCCGGCTGGTTGATCTTGAGCGCGGCCTGGACGGCGTGGTGGGTGTAAACCGGACCCTCGTTCGCGCCTTTCACCGATTCGCCGTGAGCGTTGAACTCGAAGCGGCCCACCTCGTAGGTGAACTTGTCTCCCACCGGGTGAAAGTAGAGGGTGATCCAGCGGATGTGGTGTTCGGTGGTGTTGGGGTGGGCGATCTCTTTGCCGATGCTGGCCTTAACCTCGAAAACCTCTCCGGCCTTTACGGCGTCCGGTGCCTCGATCACGGGCACGTGTTTTTCTGTTTTCCAATCTGAGTGTTGAATTTCTGCGCCTAACATGTGAATCTCTCCTTTCTTGTTTACGCTAACGTCTTTGTTTCTATGACCAATCGGGGCGCAGTTTCTCGCGTCCCGACAAATACCGCACTGCGGACGTGGCGGCAATCGCGCCCTCGGCTGCCGAAATCACCGCCTGCTTGACGTGGTTGCATAGCACGTCGCCCACGGCAAAGACGCCGGGGACGGCTGTGTGCATCGTCTGATCTACCAGCAGGCAGCCCGATTCGCTCAACGGCAGTTCACCGCCCAGGAAATCGGTGATGGGCTTGCGCCCTTGCAGGTAGATGAAGACGCCATCCACCGGCAGCGTGTGCTCACCGTCCAAAGACGCGAAGCGCACCGCCTGTACGTGCTCTTTACCAAGGATCTCTTGCAGGCGGGCGCTTGGATAGATCGTGATCTTGGGATGGTCGTTCGCCTGCTGAATCAGGTCGAGCGCCGTCTCCAGGTCGGGCGTGGGCGAGAGCAGGTAGACACGGCCGGCGAAGCGGGTGAGGAACAGCGCCTCTTCAACGGCCTCGTCGCTGTTGCCGATCACGGCTACGGTTCGATCGTGGAAAAAAGCGCCGTCGCAGGTGGCACAGTACGACACCCCGCGGCCCGCGAGGTCTTCTTCGCCCGCAATCGTGCGCCCGTGGCCCATCGCGCCGGTGGCGATGATCACCGTCCGTCCATAGTACACTTCTTGCGCGGCCCAAACCTCTTTGACCTCGCCCGCCAGATCGGTGCTGAGCACCTTTTCCTTGACGAATCTGGCGCCAAAGCCGTCCGCCTGGGTGCGCATCCTTTGGAGTAGATCCAATCCGCTCACCTCACCCGGTATGCCGGGATAGTTGGCGATCCGCCCGGCCCACCCCATCGCCCCGGAGCGCATCCCCTTGTCCACGACCAGGGTTTTGAGGTCGGCGCGCGCTGCATAGATCGCTGCCGCCGTGCCTGCCGGCCCGCCGCCGACAATGACGACGTCATAGACGTCTTCCGTTGCCTCCTCCGGTTGCGCAAGATTGGCGTCAAGCTCATTCATTGGCCTGAAACCTCCTCAAGACGCCGGGATGCACAGGACTTGGCCGATTTGAATGTAGTTCAGGTTGATGATGTTGTTACACGCGGCGATGCGCCACATGTTCACACCGTAGAACAGTGCGATGCGGGATAAATTATCGCCGGTGACGACGGTGTAGTAGGCGCTGCAAGTGCACACACTCGGCGCCGGTGTTGGGAACTGCCGGGCGCACGTAGGGCCGGCCGGCAGCGTGGCATACGCATTCGGAATGGCCAGCACCGTTCCCGGGTAGATCACATTGGGGCTGGTAATCCCGTTGTATGACGCGATGCTCCACGGGCTGACCCCATACGCCCGCCCGATGCAGTACAGCGTCTCGCCGGGCAGCACGGTGTGGTATCCCAGCGTTGACCACGTCAGTGGCCTGGCCTGGACCGGCGCGTTCACGGCCAACAAAGTGACGAAAACAGCGACCAAAACAGCTCTGGATAGTTTCTGCAACATGTTACCCCCCTTTCTTTACTCGGTATTCACAAGGATTATAGGCAGAAGAATACTTGCCTGCTTACATCAGCGTTACTTCCCGCTCGATTTTCAATCTATAGATGCTGAGGCGTGTGTGCTGATCACTATTGATGCTTACATCAGCGTTACTTCCCGCTCGATTTTCAATCCTTCGCGCAGAAGATTGGACACCGGGCAGCCGCCGTCGGCTTCTTCGGCGATCTGCGCGAAAAGCTCCTGGTTGATCCCAGGCACGTGCCCCTGTACTTGCAGGTGCATCCGCGCAATTTTGAACCCGCCGCCCTCCTGCGAGGCCAGCGTACAGGTCGCGTGCGTCTCGATGCTCTGCGGATTGTAGCCCTTCTGGGCGAGGGTGTTGGCGAACGCCATACTGTAACATGCCGCGTGCGCCGCCGCGATCAATTCCTCCGGATTGGTGCCGGGTTCATTCTCGAAGCGGGTGGAAAAGCTGTACGCCACATCTTTTAGCACGCCGCTCTCGCTGGAGAATCGTCCCTTGCCTCCGCGCAAGTCTCCTTTCCAGACCGCCTCCGCTTTCCGTTTTAGTTTTGCCATTTTTGTTCTCCTTTCAGAAAATAATTGTTTCTTACGTGTCATCTCAATAAAAAGGGCACAGCCCGCCCCCAAACCCCACTCCCAGATTTCTGAGAAGATACTTTTTTACGAACGCAGCGCGGCGATGATGGTCCGGCAGAAGGCGGGCAGGTCGCTGATCCCGCGCGAGCTGATGAGATTGCCGTCTTGCACGACCTCCTGATCGACCCACTTTGCACCGGCGTTCACCAGATCGTCTTTAATGGACGAGACGGAGGTGACCGTTTTGCCCGCCACGATTCCCGCCGAAATGGGAACCCAGCCGGCGTGGCAGATGAAGGCCACCACGCCGCCCTTGTCGTAAACGCCCTTCACCAGGGCGAGCATTGCCGGGTGGCGGCGTATGTAATCCGGCGCATAGCCTCCCGGCACGACGATGGCATCCAGGTCTGCGGCCGCGGTTTCTTCGGCGACGACGTCCGGCTTGACGGGATATCCGTGCTTGCTGTGGTATGTTTCGACGCCTTTCATGCCAATGACGACGACCATAGCTCCTGTCTCACGCAACCGCAGAAGCGGATACCACAGTTCCAGATCCTCGTAGTGGTTCTCCGCCAGAATGCCCACACGTTTGCCGTTAAGTTCTTGCTGCAAATTCGTCATCGCATACCCTCCTTTTTCCATTTACCCATTCTAAAAACTCTAAAGGTCTTCACCGGTATCGTCTCAATCAAAAGGGGAGAAGTGAGGGTTTGGGGCCGGGTGCAGTCCGCTCCCAAACCCTCACCCCAAAAAATTTTGAGAAGATACTCACCACTTTCTGCCTATCAAGCGCCGTTCGTAGACCTAGAGGGTTCATCCGGATGCCCAGATAACGACTCATTTAATGAATCATACATGATCCATCATAGCATTATCTCGGCCTCCTACTGCCGGTTCTGGTTGGATATGGCGTTGTGCTAGGTTGGAAAAGTTGGAATCCCGTTGGCTGGCGGTCTGTTAGGCGCTGCTCATCAAGCTTAACGCAGGTTATACAAAGCCGAGATGACCACCTCCGGCAGCGCCGGATGGATGTGCAGACCCTGGCCCACATGATAGAGTGTGCCCTCGTTTGCCATAGCGTTGACGACCTCCTGGATGAGGATAGGCGCGTACGGGCCGATGATGTGAAATCCCAGGACCTTGCCACTTTCACGTTCCACAATAGCCTTCGCAAAGCCGTCGGTCGCCAGCATTGCCTCTCCCTTGGTCACGTCCATATAGGCGGCCCGGCCCACCAGGATGTCGAAATCCTCCCGCGCCTGGCGCTCCGTCAGGCCTACGGAGGCGATCTGCGGATGGGTAAACACTGCGTGTGGCACCGCCCTGTAATCCAGCGTTGTCTCGTGATTGTGGGCGATGTTGTGCCACACAATGGAAGCCTGCCGGTTGGCCACGTGTTTGAACATGTGTTTGCCGGTGGCATCGCCGAGTGCCCACACATTGTCCGCACTGGTTTTGAGCGCAGGATCAACCTTGATATAGCCCCGTTCATCGGTTTCGATCCCGGCGTTCTCTACTTGCAGCAGGTCCGCGTTGGACCGTCGCCCTGCGGCAACCATCACCCGCGCCGCCGTCACCGTCCGCGTCTCGCCACTGTGCGTGTCCCGCCCGGTCAGAATCACGCCCTGCTCTGTCCTGCGTGCTGCGACGACTTCGACGTGTGTGAGGACATCCATGCGCTCCGCCAGCTTCTTCTCAAGCAATGCGCTGATCTCCGGTTCCTCCTCGGGAACCAGGCGATCATTCCTCTGCCAGATAGTCACGCGCGTGCCCAGCGCGGCGAAGAAGTGGGCATATTCGGCGCTGATGTAGCCGCCGCCGATAAAGACCAGGCTTTCGGGACGCTGCTCCAGGTCCAATACACTTTCATTGGTCAAATAGTGGATCTCTTCCAGTCCATCAATTGGGGGGATGGAGGGGCGTGCCCCGCTGGCGAGGACCACCCGCTTGCCGTGTATGCGCTGCTCGCCAACCTGCATCTCGTAGCCGTCCTTGCCGCCCGCAACAAAGTGGGCCTGGGCATCGTAAAAATCGAGCGCGGTGGAGTGTTTGATACCCTCGCGCATGCTGGATTGGCTGTCATTTATGACTTTTCGCATCCGCGCCATAATGGCGTCGAAGTCGATACGCTTGATCACCGCCTCGACGCCGAGCTTGCCCGCTTCCTGAATCTCAACGATTCTGTCTGCCGGAAAGATCAACATTTTGGAGGGCACGCAGCCCACGTTAAGACACGCGCCCCCCAAAGGTCCTCGATCGATCCAGGCAACTTTCCAACCCTGGTAAAGGGCGTTATCGACTATTGTGGCGCCGCTGCCGGAGCCTACGACAATGAGATCATATTTCTTGGATGTCATTTTTCTCCTATTCACCCAGCCGGATGCGTGGATTCAGAATTCCGTACAACAGATCCGCCACCAGATTGGCGGAGGCAAAGCCTAACACTGTGATCATCGTGATGGCCTGGATCAGGGGCAAATCGCGCCGGTTGATGCCAAAAACGAGCAATCGTCCCACGCCCGGATAGTTGAAGACGTTCTCCACGACCACCAGGCCACTGATCAACCAGCCAAAGCTGATGGCCAGCACGGTAATGGTCGGCAGCAGCGCGTTGCGCAGGACGTGCTTGATTACGACGGTGGGATAGGGCAAGCCTTTGAGCGTAGCCGTGCGCACGTAGGGTTCTTTCAGTTCTTCAATCACGCCGGAGCGGGTAAGTCGCGCCACGTAGGCCAGCAGCACCAACGTCGCCGTCAGGGCCGGCAGGATCAGCATAGGAAACGCCTCGGCAAACGTGGCATCCAGCGCGATCGAGGAGTTCGCCGGCAGCACGTCCAACCCGAAGGCGAAAATCTGGATCAGGATGAGGCCGGTGACGAACTCCGGCAGCCCCACCACCGAAAGGGCCGAGACGCTGATGACGTTGTCGATCAGTTTGCCCTCGTTGAGGCCCGCCACGACGCCCAACAGCACCGCCAGTGGCACCGAGATCGCCAGCGTGAGTCCCGCCAGCATGAGCGAGTTGCGCAGTCGCTCGAAGACCAACGGGCGGATGGGCGTCCCGGTGCTGAACGAGTCGCCCCAGTCGCCTGTCACGAAATTGCGTAGCCAGCGCACGTATTGCACCGGCGGGGGAGCGTCAAGCCCCAACTCCGCGCGCAATTGTTGCAAGGCTTCCTCCCCTGTCTCGCGCCCCAACAGCACGCGGGCCACGTCGCCCGGCAGCAACTGCGTCACCACGAAAATGATGATCGAGGCCAGCAACAGCGTCAAGATCAGGAATCCCAGGCGGCGCAAAATGTATAACCACATAAATCCAAACTCCTCGAAATAAGCTGTCAGCTATCAGCTTTCAGCCAGAACATAGTACGCTCATTAGAAAATAGCCCTGCTACAACGCTGCCGGCGGATCACAATCCGCCGTCCCGCAGCGCCGGATTGTGATATCGTGCAATTTTGGTACGCGGATGAACACGGAAAACACGGATTTCATTTCTCAAAAATCCGTAGAATCCGTCAAATCCGTGTATGATTCCTTGATTCGCTGAACCGGAAGGCTCTCTTTTGTTCCGCCAGCAAATCTTCGCGCGAGATGTGGCAGAAGTAGCGTTTGCCCGTGGCTTGGTCCTCGCGCCAGGGCGGCACTTCCTCGACGCAGATATCGCCCAGGAAACGCGGGCAGCGGGTGTGAAACGGGCACCCGCTCACGTCCTCCGACGGGCTGGGCACATCGCCTTCCAGGCGAAGCTGCATCTGCTCGCCCTCGGGATCGATCAAAGGCACCGACGAGAGCAGCGCCTCGGTGTAGGGGTGGTGCGGTGGATCGAAGATCGCGTCTGCCGGTGTCACTTCCATCAACTGCCCCAGGTAGATGACGGCCACCACGTCGGCCAGATAGCCCACCACCGCCAGATCGTGGGAGATGAACAACGTGCCGATCTCGCGTTGCGCCCGCAACTCGTCGAACAGGTTCAGAATCGAGGCCTGCACCGAGACGTCGAGTGACGAAACCGGTTCGTCGGCGATGATCAAATCGGGATTGGGCGCAAAGGCGCGCGCCAGGGCCACACGCTGCTTCTCCCCGCCACTCAACTGTCCCGGCAGGCGCGCGGCGTAGTCGGCGGAGAGATGCACCGACTCCAGCAGGTTGGCCACGATGCGCTCCGCCTCCTCCCGCGATTCACCGCGCAAGCGCATCACCGGCCGGCGCAGCGTTTCGCCGACGCTGAGATACGGGTTGAGCGCCTCCTCCGGGTCCTGGAAGATGATTTGCAGACAGCACAGCATATCGGACGTGCGCTTGCGCAGACCAGGCGGCAGGGCCAGATTGCGCAATACAATTTCTCCCGCCGTGCGTTCGGCCAGCCCGACGATCGCGCGTGCGAGGGTCGTCTTGCCGCTGCCGCTTTCTCCCACCAACCCCACCGTTCTGCCCCGCGGGATGTTCAATGTGACCCCCGCAACGGCTTTGACCTCGGTCTTCTTCTTCCCGCGCAGCAGGTCGATCAGGGAGCGCTCCTCGGTGAAGTGAACGTGGACGTCCTCCATACTCAGGACGGGCGGCGCTTTACCGGACGGGGATGCCGTGTGGGCGCTTTCCGGCGCTGGCTGGCGCGCATCGATCTCTCCGGCGGCGATTTCTTCCCAGCGATGGCAGCGGGTGTGGTGTCCCTCTCCGGCTGCGTAGAGGGGCGGATACTCATAGCACACGTCGATGGCCAGCGGGCAGCGTGGGCGGAAGACGCAGCCTTCCGGCAGGTCGTCCAGCGGAGGGATGCGGTCGCGGATGGGCCGTAACTGTACGTTCCGCTTGTTTTCCCCCAGCTTGGGGATGCAATCGAGAAGCCCGCGCGTGTAGGGGTGCAACGGCTGCCGGTAGAGGTCCACGGTGGGCGCGTTTTCGACTAACTCGCCGGCATACATCACCGCCACCCGGTCGCTGATCTGCGCCACCACGCCCAGGTTGTGGGTGATGTAGAGCATGGACGTGTCGCGTGCCTTGATCAACTCGCGGAAGAGATCGAGCATCGCCGCCTGCGTCGTCACGTCCAGGCTGCTGGTTGGCTCGTCCAGGAGCAGCAGGCGCGGTTCGGTGCTGAGGGCCATGGCGACCGACACGCGCTGCAACATGCCGCCGCTGATTTGATGCGGGTAACTGCGGGCCACGCGCTCGGGATCGCCCAGCCGCACCGTCTCGAAAAGTTCCAACACGCGCGTCTTGGCCTTTTTCCCGTCCAATCCGTTGTGACGGCGCAGGATTTCGGCCACCTGTTCTCCCAAGGGGATGGAAGGATTGAGCGAGGATTGCGGCTCCTGGGGCACCAGGGCCATCTGCGCGCCCCAAATCGCGCGCATCTCATCGCGGCTCAGTGCCGTCATATCGCGCCCGTCGAAGCGGATGTGCCCCTGGCGCACACGGCCTTCTTGGGGCAGATATTGCATTACGGCGAGCGCCAGCGTCGTCTTTCCGGAGCCACTTTCGCCGACCAGGCCGCAGGTTTGGCCCGGCGGCAGCGCCAGCGAGACGTGGCGCGCAGCATCCCTGAATACGCCGCCCTGCTGGTAGCCTACCGTCAGGTCTTCGATTTCCAGGATTGCGTCTTGGGCCATCAGCGTCGCTCCAGTTGCGAGGGCACTTGCAAGATCTGTTTGAGGCTGTCGCTGATCAGGTTGACGCCGATCACCACCAGAGCGATGGCGCCGGCGGGGAAATAGAGCGCCCAGGGCGTCTGAGTGACGTTGGCGCGGCCTTCCTTGACCATCAGTCCCCAATCTGGACTAGGGGGTTGGACGCCGATGCCCAGAAAACCCAACGAAGCCACCAGAAAGATGGCGTACGAAAAGCGCAGCGACGCCTCCACCGCCAGGGCCGGCAGCGTGGAGGGGAAAATCTCGCGCAACAGGATGTACCAGAAGGCTTCACCTTGCACGCGCGCCGCTTCGACAAAGCTCTTGGTCTTGACCGAGAGCACCACACTGCGCACCACGCGCGCGACAATGGGCGCATAGACGATGACGATGACGGCCAACACGCTGTTGCGCGATCCCCCCAACGAGCCGAGCAGCAGTAGCGCCAGCAGCAGCGCCGGTAAGGCCAGCAGGCTGTCGAAGAAGCGCATAATGACTTCGTCCAGCCAGCCGCCCTGGTAGCCGCTGATGAGGCCGATGATCGTCCCGGCGGCGACCGCCGCTAGCGTGCCCAATCCCGCCAGGGAGAGCACGTCGCGGGCGCCCAGCACGACGCGGCTGAACACGTCGCGGCCCAGGTGGTCGGTGCCGAACCAGTGCTTGGGGGAGGGCGGCTGGCGCGCGTCCTCCACGATTTGCTGGTTGGCTTCGTAGGGCGCGATCAACGGGCCGAACAGCGCCAGCAGCAGAAAGAGGAGGAAGATTGTTGTGCCCAGCGCGGAAGCCGGGCAGGCATAAAGTTGCCGCAACCCGGACCATATCCAGTCACCCCATTCCAAAAGAGTGTCGCGCGCCTTATCCAAGTTTAAGAACTCCGTTCATCTATCCTGCATATCCCCCCATCGAGGGAGAGGCCCATTCCTCTCCCTCGGCCAAGGAGGAAGCGACAACACCGATTATTCCGCCAGCCCCAGTGTGCGGAAATCGGTGCGTCCAGAGAAAGCTTTGAGTTCGAACCCCTCGAATTGATCGCTGATGGCGGCATATTCGGCAAAAAAGTAGGGGACGATCAGCGGTCCGCGTTCGATCAGGATGCGCTGGATCTCGTGATACGCGTTCACACGCTCCTGCTCGTCCAGGCTGCTGCCGGCGATGGCGATCTGCCGGTCCAGCTCTTCGTCGCAGAAGCGGGTGGCGTTCCACTTGGCTCCACAGGTGAGCATCACGTCCATGTAGAACTGGGGATAAGCGCGATGCCCCCAACCGACGATGCCCAGGTTCACCTCCAGCCATTGCCCTTCGCCGTAGAAGACGCTTTCCGGCAGTGTCACCACCTCAACCTCGATACCCGCCTCGGACCATTGCTCCTTGAGCACTACGGCCAAGTCGGGGAAGTTGAGCGTGTCGAGCAGGTTCAATTCCATGTTGAGGCCGTTGGCGTAACCGGCTTCAGCCAGCAAGTTGCGCGCCGCCTGGACATCGCGTTCCGGGAGCGCGTAGTCTTCGGTATAGTAGGTATCGAAGATGGGGCCGACCGGCGTATCGCGCCCGACCGCGCCGTAGCCTTGCTGCACGAGATCGAAGATCGCTTGCCGGTCGGTGGCCAGCTTGAGTGCCTGGATCACGCGCGGATCGTTCCCCGGCGCCTGATCGGTACGCAGGCGCACGGCGGCGAACTGGTTGGTGGCGATGTCGTAGGTCGTGAGACCATCGACTTCCCGTAGATTTTCGTAGAGGACGGTGGAGAGGTCCATCGTCAGATCGATTTGCCCGCCTTGCAGCGCATCCGCCGATGCAGCCTGATCGGCAAAGAAGATGATCTCCAGGCCCGCCAGGTGTGGCTGCCCTTCGACAAAGTAATCAGTGTTGGCCTCCATGACGATGCGGTTCTCCGGCTGGTAATCGGTGACCACGAAGGGGCCGGTGCCGTTGAAGCCCGCGGCGTCCGCGTCACCGCCGTCTGCGGCGGCGCCGTCCTTGACGATCAGGGCGTGGTTGTCGCTCAGATCGTAGAGAAAGAACGGGTTGGTTTGTGAGAGAGTGAACGTCACTTCCAAATCACCCGTGGCTTCGATGGTGGTGATGTTGGCGTATAGATCGACCGTGGGCAGCCCCTCGGTATCGCGCAGCCGTTCGAACGTGTAGACGACGTCCTGCGCCGTAAGCGCGCTCCCGTCGTGGAAGGTCACGCCTTCCGCCAGGGTAAAGGTGTACGTAAGGCCGTCGTCGCTGTGTGTCCACTCGGTGGCCAACCGGGGCTGGATGTCGTTGTTGGCGTCCACGTCCACCAGGTAATCGTAGACGTGGTTGGCGATCAATACTTCACTGTCGGACGAGATGTAAGCCGGATCGGTCTGAGAAATGGCGAACGCACTTACCCGTAACACGCCTTGTCGCTCCGCCGCCATGGGCGTTTCTTCCGCCATCGGCGTCTCTTCCCCCACTGGTGTAGGCATCGGTGTCGGCTCCGGTGTCGCCGCCGGCTGGCAGCCGGCGAGGATCAAGAGCACCGTCAAGATGAGGCCTTTCAGCCACACTGCCGGTTGTTTTCTATGTATCAAATTCATTGTTTCCCTCCTAAAAATCCGTTTCAATCCGGTCAATCCGTTGACAGGTTTTGATCTTCTTCAATCTGGTAGACAGCGCCGTTCCAGAAATCGGTCACGTAGACGTTCCCGGCCTCATCCTCGCCAAAGGAGGAAATCGCCAGACCGGTCGTGGTCAATAGCTGTGTGGACCACGAAGCCGTCTCTTGCGCCAGCCCCCATATCCGCCCGCTGCAATAATCGCTGTAGAAATAGATGCCCTGCAGGGCGGAGGCTGTTCCCCGGTAGACCACGCCTCCGGTCACGGAGCATCCCAGGCTGTGGTCGTATTCGGCCACGGGGCGGACCAAACCGGTCTCATCGCACGGGTCGGAAGGATAACAGTGGTTGCCCTCCATAATCGCCCAGCCGTAGTTCTCGCCGCCATCGCTGGCCGCGGGCTGGAAATCGATCTCCTCGTAGTTATTCTGACCTACATCGCCGATGTAGAGATCGCCCGTTGCCCGGTCGAAGGCAAAGCGCCATGGGTTGCGCAGCCCCCAGGCCCAGATCTCCGCGCGGTAACCGGTGGTCTGGGTGAAGGGATTGGTGGGGGGAATGGTGTAAGGGAGCCCGCTATTTCCATTTTGCGACAGTACCAGCGATAAGTAGATCCAATGCGTGGGCGTGAAAACCGGGGCTACGGGCGGCGCCGGCTCGACGTCGATGCGCAGGATGGTGCCCAGCAGCGTCGCCGGGTTCTGGGCGTTGCCGGCGGGATCTCCCGCGCTGCCACCGTCTCCCATACCGATGTAGAGATAGCCATCGGGGCCAAAGGCCAACTGCCCGCCGTTATGGTTGGCGTAGGGCTGGTCGATGGTCAGGATGACCTGTTCGCTGGCCGGGTCGGCCACGTCCGGGTCGGCGGTGATATAAAAGCGCGAGATGATGGTGTCGCCGTTGACGTCGGTATAGTCGACGTAAAAGTAGCCCTTGTTCGCGTAATCCGGCGGAAAAGCGACGCTGAATAAGCCTTGCTCGCCGCCGGAGCTGCCCACACGGTCCGCAATGGTGAGGAAAGGCGTGGGCAGCAGGGCGTCATTTTGTACGATGCGAATAACGCCCGCCTTCTCCACTACGAACAGCCGTCCGCTGCCGTCGCCGGCGTGGGTGACGTGGAGCGGCTGGTTGAGTCCGTTCACGGTTTGCGTCAGGGCGATGTTGGGCCACACGACCGTTCCCTGGGCCAGCGCCGCCGGATGAACGTCGGGCCGGCTACATCCGGCGCCGAAAACGAACAACACCAATGCCATTCCACCCAGCCCCAGCGCTACGATGAACACTCGCCGCGTTTTCGTCAGCTTATCGTTCAATTTTTCATCTCCTTTAAGAACTGCACCCGGCACATGGCCAACGAAACTTAACTCTGTCTGTAATTTCCCGTTTTGATGTTGGTGAAATGCATTTCGCTGGCTCTGCTTAAACGTTACCAGAATTCGCTTTGGCTAACTGCTGGTCTACGTTAGATAAGGCGTTGGATTGAGTCGGCAAAGTTGGAATTGCGTTGCTCGCTTCAGTAAAAACATTGGCAATCCGCTGCACCGTGCAGCGGATTGCCAAACCAGGTTCTTTACTGGTTTCTCAAGACCAGGGGGAGATAGATGTGCGTAAGAGGTGGTGCGTAGACCGCGCTGAAGCCGCCGACGGAGGCGCCATCGAGGAAAACTTCGATCTCGACGCGGCTCTCGTCGCCGAAGTGGCTCTGCGGGTCCTGTTGGATCGCGTTGGCGGCGTTCAACACCGGCGCGAAGCCCAGGTGCACTTCGACGCTCTCGTTCGGCCCCAGCATGCCGGGCAGTGGATTGCCGCCGCCATCCTGGAGCAGGAGCTGCCACGCCGGCCCGATTCCGAAGAGGGTCGGGCGCACTTCCAGCACGTGCGGCAGCGGATCGGGGTTGCGGATGATGGCGATCACGTCGCTCAGGTCGAATTGCGGCAAGGGGATGCGCTGGATGTCCACGTTGCGCTGGCTGGTTTGATCCTCGTAGCCGGGCTGTTGGAGCACGATCCGCAGGCAGCGGTGCAGCGTTCCGCCCGTCGCCGGGATCCAGTTGACGCAGTAGTCGTCGATGCTGTTGGGCGGCAGTTCCACCGTCTCGGTGGCGATGGGCGTGAACCAGATGCCCGCGCCGAAGTCCGCCACTTCGTAGATCAGTGTGACCGTCCGCGTGAAGCCGAGCGGGTTCTGCAGTTCGATGCAGTAGTTGTTGGGCAGGCCCGCGATGGGCGGGCTGGGATTCAGCGAAATCTCCGGCTCCATCCACGGGGGATCGACATCTTGCGGCAGGTGTACCGGCGGGACGTCGAGCTTGCGGATGCCGCCGATCAACTCGCCATCGATCCACGCCTGCACGTCGATGTGACAGCCGGACCCCAGCACCACCGGGTTGGGTGGTGTGACGAGCAAATCGACGTCGCGTATCTCACCGGGCGCCATTCCGGTCAGCACGGCGGGGTTCACCACGGCGGTCCAGCCGGGGCAGGTGTTGATCACGGCCATGTGGATGTCGCCGGTCGAAGCCGTGTTGTTGCGCACTTTGAAGGTCAGGGTGTCCGTCACGCCGGGTTCCAGGTTCTCGGTGACGTCGATGTTGCGCTGCGTGCGGATGGGGGCGAAGCCCGCGCCCTGCACGTGAATCTGGATGCAGTAGTGGCCCGACGAGACCGGTGTGAAGCTGGATTTGACGATGACGTTGCTATGGGCCGGGACGGTGACGACTTTGGTATCGAAGCTGTTATAGTCGAGGCCGATGCCGAAGCGGCTGGCGCTCGTCTGGAACGAGACGGTCAGCACCTGGGTGACGCTGGCGAGGCTGGAGACCTTGACGCTGATCTCACTCGGCTGCCCCGTGACCAGCGGGTACGGGTGAATCTGGATTTCGCTTTCGGCGTAGGGCGGTTCGTCGTTGGGGAAAGTTACCGGCGGGCAATCCACCGGGTGTCCCACGGTGTTGCTCTGTACCGGCGGGTGGTTGGGCGCGGTGAGCGTGGCCTGGTTGACCACGCGCTGTTCGTCATTGCACACCGTATCGGAGACGCGCACGGCGAAGGTCGCTGTTTCGCCCATATCGCCGGGCTGGACAGGCCAGACCAGCGCGCCGTCGGGCGTGGGCGCAGCGCCGCCGCTGGCGCTGTTGGGGATGTAGATGGTGTCGTCGGGAATCTTATCGCGCACCTCACCGCGCACGCTCTCACATTCGGGGTGGTCGCTCATCGTGTAGACCAGCGTGTAGACGATCTGATCGCCCGGCATGACCGGCGTGCCTGCCGGCGGTACGGCTTCCTTGTGAATCTCGATACACTGCTCCGGCGCAGTTTCCTCAATGGGACACTGGAATTGGAGCATATAGGCGATGTCGTTGGCGAAGAGGTCCTGGCCTGCCGCCGTCATCTCATCCGCGTGACCGCTGAAGCCCCACAACTGCCGGCAGCCCTGCAAAATCACCGAAGCGTGATCGTGCGCGTTAGGCTCCAGGCCGATGGGCACCACGTCGGCCGGAATACCGCCGCCCAGGTAGATGCCCACCTCGTTCACCGGCGCGGCGTAGACTTCTACCGGGTCCGGCGGGATGGGGTTGGGCCAGTTGAAGATCGGCGGGGGCGCGCCGGGGGCGCGATCCAGAAGCCAGTTGGGGCCGTGCCAGCCGTTGGGCCAGCCGATGAAGAGCGACAGATCGCCGAAGAAGGCGTAGCCGCCCTCGCCCAAACCGATGATGGGCGTGCCGCTGCCCGCGATGTGCGCGACCTGCCCGGCGGCGAGGCCCCAGGTGCTCAGGTAGCCCGTGTCGTCGGCGATGAGGATCAAGTCGAAGGCCGTGAAATCTGTGGCAAGCACATCGAAGAGCGGAACCAGGGTCACGGTGTAGCCCCGCGCGGTGAGCAGCGTGTCGAAGCTGTTGGCGGCGGGGGTGTTGCCCCGGTAGACGTAGGCGATCTGCCTGCCCGCCGTATCCGGAACGAACTCGATGGTGAAGCCGCCTTCGAACATCCCGTCCAGGAAGAGCATAAGCTCCACCCGGCTGGCGTCGCCGAAGTGAGTGGGATCCGCGTTGGGCATGGGAAGTAGCGTCATTGTGAAAAACTGCGTTTCCCCCGGCTCGAATTCATCCGGCAGTTCCGGCACGATTTGCGCCTGGTAGCCCGCCAGACCGAGGAAGTTGATGTCGATCGTCGGCGTCTGGGTGAAGGGATGCGGGTTGCCGAGGACGAAGGGAATGTCGATGTCGATGGGGCCGACGACAGGATCGAAACGCTCCAGGAGGACGTTGCGCTGGCTGTACTCGGTGGGATAGCCGGCCTGCGTCAGCGCGGCGCGCAGGCAGCGGTGCAGCGTTCCGCCGAGCGCCGGCGTCCAGGTGACGCAGTAGCTGTCGATGGAGTTGGGCGGCAGTTCGACCGTCCGCGTGGTGATGGGCGTGAAGAAGATGCCCGCGCCGAAGTCCGCCACCTCGTAGCCGATTTCGACGGTGCGCGTGTAGGCCAGCGGGTTCTGGATTTCGACGCAGTAGGAGACCGGCTGGCCCACCACGGGCGGGGAATACGACAGTGTGATCTCGCGCTCCTCCCAGACCGGTTCGGCGTCGGGCAGGTGCACCGGCGGGACGTCGAGCTTGCGGATGCCGCCGATGAGGCGTCCGCCAATCCAGCCCTGCACGTCGATGTGACAGGCCGTGCCGAGCGGGCTGGCGACCGGCGGGATCACGTGCAGCGTCGCCTGGCGGAGATCGCTGCTGTTGGGGCCTACCGCGTTCAGGAGCGTGGGATCGATCCACGCCATCCAGCCGGGGCAGGTGTTGTCCACCGTGAGCAGAATATCCGCCACGGTGGCCGTGGGATTGCCCACGGTGAAGGTCAGCACGTCCTCGACGCCGGGTTCCAAATCCTCGGTGACGTCGAGGTTGCGCTGGGTGACGATGGGGTCGTATCCGGCGGCCTGTACTCTGATTTGCATGCAGTAATGGCCCGACGAAACGGGCGTGAAGCTGCTGTGTACGATCACGTGGCTGAAGGCCGGGACGGCGACGATTTGCGTGTCGAAGGTGCCGTAGTTGAGGCCGATGCCGAAGCGGTTGGGGCTGGTCTGGAAGGAGACGGTGAGGATTTGGGTGACGGTGCTGTAGTTGCTGACCTTGACGCTGACCTGGCTCGGATGGCCCGTGACCAGCGGGTAGGGGTTGATCTGGATTTCGCTCTCGGCGTAGGGCGGCTCGTCGTTGGGGAAGCCGATGGGCGGGCAGCGGACGGGGTGCGAGACGAGATTGCTCTCCACCGTGCCCTGGCTGCTCTGCATCCGCGCCACGTTGTTGACGCGGCGCTGGTTGTCGCACTGCGTATCGAGCACGTACACCTCGAAGGTCTCGCTGCCGGTTGCGCCGGGTGACAGCACGCCCTCGTGCCACACGAGCGCGCCGTCGGCGTTGGGCGTCACGCCCCCGCTGGCACTGCCGGGCACGAAGAGCGTGTCGGCGGGCAGGGGATCGATAAGCGTGGCCTCGGTCACGTCAACGAGGCAGTTGGGGGTGACGGTGTAGTCCACCGTGTACCGGATGGTGTCGCCGGGCTGGACGGGCGTCCCATCAGGCGGGGAAGCCGTCTTCACGATGGTGACGCAGGGTTCGGGGATGACGAAATCGGGGCAGAAACTATTGATGCCCTGCACGACGGTGTTGACGAAAAGGTGGCTGCCGTCGGTATTCATCACCGGCGGGCCGCCGTCGTAGCCCCACAACTGGTGGCACCAGAAGACGTTCGGGGTGAGGCGGTCGGCGATGATCGACGCGTGGTCGGGCGGTGTGCCGTCGGGATAGGGCGGCTCCAGGCCGATGGGGATGACGGATGGGGAGATGGCGCTGCTCAAGTAGATGCCCACCTCGCCGACGGGCTGCTGGTAGATGGGGAACGGCCCCGGCGTCAACGCGCCGAGGTTGTACGGCGTCTGGTAGTGATCCGTGAAGGCGACGTCGGCGTAGACCTGGGCGAGTTGGCCGTGCCAGCCGTGGGGCCAGCCGATGGGCGAGCTGAGTTGGCCGAAGAAGGCGTAGCCGCCTTCGCCCAGTCCCAGGATAGGCTGCGAGGCGTCGGCGATGGCCAGTACCTGGCTGAAGTCGCTGCCCCAGTCGTCGAGATAGCCGGTGTCGTCGGCGATGAGGATCAGGTCGTAGCGGCTGAAAGGCGTGACGGTGACGGCGCTCATCGGGATCAGATCGACGGTGAAGCCTTCGCCGGTCAACAGCGCCTCGAAGTCCAGGGCGGTGACGATGTCGCGCCGGTAGACGTAGGCGATGTTGCCCTCGCCGCAGGGCGCGCTTTCCAGCGCCGTCAGCATCCAGGTTTCCGGCTGGTCGTAGATCGCGTTATCCGGCCAGCCGTACACCTCATCGGGGACGTTGACATCGTGGCGGAGCACCGCCAGACCGAAGTCGGCGCCGCACCACCCGCCGGTCAGATCGAGGGGGATGGCGAACTCGGCGATTTCGACGACGTCGGCGGTGGCGGCGGCGAACCAACCGGCAGCCGTCGCCGGTTCGTAGCCGTCGGCGACGCCGGTCCCGCGATAGCTGCTCTGCATCCCCGAAGCGATCATGATCTGCAAAGCCAGGTCGTCCCCTTCGGCGAACGCCTCCTGCCCGCCGTCGGTGTCGAGGTAGACGCGGGCGTAGCGGTCGGGATTCTGGCCCACCGCGCCTTCCATGCAGACGTAGAGGTACTCCGCGTCCTGTTTGAGGAAGACGGCGCCGGTCAGGCCGCCGGTATCGGCGAAGGTATAGCTCACGGCGTCGGTGTAGTCGTTACACGCGCCGTTTACCGTTGCGGGTGTCCCCAGCGGAATGGTGATAGCAGCCTGGGCCGCCAAAAAGGTTGGGGATTCCGCCTGTTCCAGAGGCAAAACTGCCTGCATTTGTGCCGATGATGCCTGCGCCCAGAAAATAGCGGTCATCGCCCCCAGGGCGAGCGCCGCTATGGTTAGGGCCAGGACAAGATAGACCGGATTTCGACGTGACGTATTCATTTCCAAAACTCCTTTCATGGGTTATTTCTACTGTTGTTACTGTGTATCTCGCCCCCGCACCTTGACCCACTGCGCCAACGCGTCAACCATACGCTGCGGGCGTGGGATGTCGCCGGGGCCGGCCGGCCAGCCTTCGCGCTGCTGCCGGCGGTTGCCGTCCGTTTCCTCTGTCTGATCGTGGAAGAGAATTTGTTGCGTCGGGAAGGGCAGATCGATGCCGTGCTGTTGCAGGCGCGTCTTGATGGTTTGCAGCACATGATCCCGCGAATCCAAGGCGTTGATCCGCAGCGGCGGATTGATCCACCAGCGCACGCGCAAGACGACGGCCGAGTCGGCCAACTCCATCACGAGGACCTCCGGATGGGGAATCTTGAGAACGTCTGCTAGACTGTCGAGCGCCTCATAAATGATCCGCCGCGCCGCGTCGATATCGTCGCTGTAGCCGATGCCTACGTCGTATTCAACGCGCCGGTGGGGGTAGGCCGTGTTGACGATCACCGGGTTGGTGAGCAGCATAGCGTTGGGGATCACCACCTGTCGTCCGTCGTACGTTTGCATGACCGTCGTCCGGGCTCCGATGTTTTCAATCGTGCCCTCGTAGCCTTCGACGATGATCTGGTCGTTAATGCGGAATGGTTCGTTCAGCAGCAATAAGATACCGGCAAAGAAGTCCTCGAAAATGTTACGGAAGGCGATACCGGCAGCCAGGCCGCCAAGTCCCAACAATTGTACGAGCTGGCTCATCGAGAAGTCTGGAAAAGCGATCAACAATGCCACAAACGCGCCGAGTACGACAAAGGAAAACCGCGAAAGACGCCCCAACACGTGCCCCAGGTTTTCGGGCTTCCCGGAGACTTTGATCAGACGTACGACCAGGTATCTGACACCCCCGGCCGCGTAGTAGAACAAGACAAAGATGATCGAGCCGATCACGAGACCGGGCAACAATTTTAAGAAATCGGCGAGGATGGCCTGAAGTTGCTCCACCACAATTCCGAAATCAATCTCCATCACTCACCTCCCCTGTTTGTCTGATGGTATCAGGTGCTCAAGTTGCCATTTTGTGCTAGATCAAACCCTAAAGATCTACAAAGGCTTGCTGCTGACTAAAAAGCGTCGCAATCGCCGGCATGTGAACTCACAAAGCTGTAAGAAGACCTTTAGGGTTTTGCAGGTTGCGACTTGTGTTTGGGATTGCTTAGAGGACGTAGCTGACCGTGTACACTGCGATTCCGCCGATCAGTGTCAGCAGCCAGAGTCCCAGCGTTGTGCGCATCAGCCAGATCGGCTGCGCAGGTGGAAGCTGCTTGAGCCAGTACATGCGGATGACGGTGTACGTCATCAGCAACTGGGCCAAGCCGCCCAGCACGCCGTGAAACACCGGCGCGAAGGAAAACGGCCCCGTGGCCAGTGTTTCGGTACCACCCACAACGCCGATCCAGGTAGGGATCATCAGCAGGAGTACCGGGAGCCAGTTGAGGAGCGCTGCCACGGCCATCACCGGGCAGTGGGTGGAAAAGCGCTTCTGGTGCGCCCGGATGCCGCCAAAGGCCGCCATCCCGCCAAACAGCAGCGTGAGCACTAACGTTAGATCGGACCATAGCGAAGCCGACGTACCCAGAAAACCATTCATGAATGTCTCCTTATGTTTATCGTTCCATCAGAGATACTGCCGCACCCGCCGGCGGTAGTGTGCGTATGTCTCGCCAAATTTCTCATCCAAATTTTGCTCTTCTGGGACGATAGCGCAGAAGTGGGTCATACCCAGGGCGATAGGGAAAAGTAACAGCAGCCAAAGCGAACGGGTGAAGAGGATGATCGCCGCGTATATCAATATCCAGGCAACGTACATGGGATTTCGACTGATGGCATACGGACCGGACGTAATCAGACTATCCGGCGCTGCCATATCCATCGCGCCCACCGTCTTGACCGACCAGGCGATGAGCAAAAGCCCGCCCAGCAAGCACGCACTTCCCAGCGCCACGAATACGAACGACGCCGGGACCAGCGGCCGCGGAAAGAGCAGATAAAGGCTGATACCAACGAGCAAGGGAATGACGACGCTTTCAGGTATCGGGACGTTTTTCCACTTCATTGGAATCACCCCAGTCAAGGCTCTGCATTTACACGCTCGGCTTGATGTTCTGATTCAAACGGAAGAAGTTGTCCGGGTCATACTTATTCTTCAACGCCACCAGCCGCTCGTACTGCTTCCCAAAGGTGGCGCGTAACGTCTTTTCCCCTTCTTCGTAGAAACCGGGGAAATTGAGATACTGGCTGCCGTCCGAGAAGGCCCGCAGGTCCGCGACGCACGCCCGCGCCCAGGCGACGTTGGCCGCGTCGTCCTTGGACGCGTCGTCCTTGGACGCGTCGTCCTTGGATGGCTCCCAGTTGGCCTCGATACCCAGCAGATAGGGCGCGTCACGGTTTCCGACGGCGCTATCTTCTGTCGCCAAGCGGCTGAGAGCGCCGCCCATGTGCCAGATATCGACCGTCGAGAGCGGGGAGGGGCGCTTGGCGGCCCACGCGGCCACACGGTCGATCACCGGGTCATCCAGGCCATTCAGATAGAGCGATTTCCAGTAGTAGTGAAAGCCGTTTGGGTAATCCTCATCCATAACCGTTTGGACATCCACGTACAGCAGCGGGCCGCTGAAATCCACCAGCGGGGCGGCAAACTCGCGCAGGGGCTGCATCACGCGTTGGCCTGTCTCGACAGACCCGGCGTGACAGGCGGCAATGAGCACGTAGGGTTGGCCGTGAGTCGCCTCGGGAAAATCGTTCTCCGGGAGTATGGTGCCACAGATGGCAAAGGAACTGACCTCGTCTGGAGCGGTTGCGCAGTAGTCGCGATAGGCGCGTAAAACTGCGTGCGTCTCGCTGCCGTGATAGAAGACGTGGACGAACATCACCTCCGGCCCGACCGGGTGAAGGCGATATTCGAGTTCGGTCACGATGCCAAAATTGCCCCCGCCGCCGTGGAGGCCCCAGAAGAGATCGGCGTTTTCCGTCTCGCTGGCCCGCACTATACGACCGTCGGCGGTCACGACCTGGGCCGCAATGAGATTGTCGCAGCTCAAACCGTATTTACGCCGTAGCCAGCCGATGCCGCCGCCCAGGGTCAGACCGGCGATACCGGTCTCCGAGACCACACCCATCGGCGTCGCCAAGCCATACGCCTGAGTGGCGGCGTCCAGATGGGCGATGGTGGCCCCGCCCTGGGCGCGCGCCGTGCGCGCCGCTGGATCGACCGTCACGTGCGTCATCGGGGACAGGTCGATGACCAGCCCCTCGTCGCAAAGGGCAGTGCCTGCCACGTTATGCCCGCCGCCCCGTACAGCGACGAGGAGATTGTGGCGGCGAGCGAACTGCACCGCTTTACGCACATCGTCCGCAGTCATACAGCGGGCGATGAGGGCCGGGTGCTTGTCAATCAGGCCATTCCACACTACCCGCTGTTTGTCGTAGTCGTCATCGCTCGGGCGGACCAGCCGGCCGGATAACGTGGTTCCGAACTCCCGGATGACGTCGTCCGGCAGAACGACGTTGTTCCCCGTGATGCATCTAACTTCTAACTCTGACATTTCGGCTCCTTCGAGAATAAGCTCTCAGCGATCAGCTTTCAGCCTTCAGCCAGAACATAGTATGCTCATTCGAAAATGGTCCTACTATAATGCTTCCGCCGGATCACAATCCGCCGTCCCCGCAGCGCCGGATTGTGATTCGGCGCAAGCATTTGTGTGCTGGCATGGTATGCGGCAGCACCGCCGTCTCTTCTGTGCATGTCAACAGATACGGTCCCTTGCTAGAGTGACCTGAAGGGATTTGTTTATGGCCCCTTAGCGCACACGTTCCTCAATAAAGGCGGCCAGATCGCCGGCGAAGCGTTCCGGTTCTTCCACGTGCAGTTCGTGCCCGGCGCCTTGATACACCTCCAGCCGCGCATTCGGGATCGCGTCTATGAGCGTGTCCTGATCGGCGCGGGGGCAGCGTGTGTCCTGGTCGCCCCACACGATGAGGGTGGGTACCTTGATCTGATTCACCTCGCTGGAGAGGTCTTCTTCCAGACGTCCTTTCCAGAGCGCCTTCCACACCCGTGCCGGGACTTTGTGGACGTCCTCCACCAGCGCCTCGAAGGTTGCCTGCGGGATCGGCTGGGCGAAGAGGCTCTGGCCAAAGCTGCGCAAAAAGTCCGGGTCGATAGGGTCCGACAGCTTGGACACGGTCGAATCCCAGAACGCCTGCACGTCCGGGTCGCCCGGTCTGGTGACGCACGTCCCGGCGAGCACCAGCCCCAGCGTTTTGTCGGGATGATCCACCGCGAAGCGTTGGGCGACGGCGCTGCCCATCGAATGGCCCACCACGACGGCGGCTTCGAGCTGCACTGCTTCCATAAACGCCGCCACGTCTGCCGCGAGGTCGCGGAGACGGTAGCCGTCGGCGGGCTTGCTCGCCTCGCCCTGTCCGCGCTGCGTCAGGGCGAAGGCGTGGAGCGACACGGGCAGGTGTTCCAGCACCGGTCTGAACGCGCGCCACGAGCCGGCAAAGCCGTGCAGCAGCAGCACAGGCATACCTGTTGCCTCTCCTTGCTCCACGTAGGGAAGCGTGATTTGATTCGGAAACTCGACGGACTTAATCTCATACGTTATCATTTTTTATTCTTTATTCCTATCATCTCAATAAAAAGGGGAGAAGTGGGGGGGGGGGGGGGGGGGGGGGGGGGGGGGGGGGGGGGGGGGGGGGGGGGGGGGCCCCCCCCCCCCCCCCCCAACCCCCCACCCCCAGATTTTTGAGAAGATACCTTCATTCTTTCATCCCCTGATCCATCCAGCGTTTGAATCTGGCGACTTTCTCCTCGGGCCATGGCCCATCACACGGCATCGAGCCGTCGACCAGCCGGGCATGGATGCCCTCGGCCCGCTTCCGCACGTCCTCATAGTCGGAGAGGTCGAAGCCGCTGATGTCCTTCATCTCATCCACGTCTTTCTCGCGGAACAGCGGGGCGATGTGCTCGGCAAAGCTCAGTTCAGCCGTTTCGCCTTCTTCGCCGGCACCGGCATCTTCTTCCTGATCCACCAAATCGGCCAGATCGACACTCTCGTCCTGCAGACCCGCGGCGACTTCGTCGTACGCGGGACGCGCCTCCACCAGAGACTGCATCGAAGCGCGCTCCGCGTCGGGACGCCCCACCGCCAACACGCCCGTCAGGCGGTCTTGCGCAAAATAGTAGTAAGCGAAGCTGCCTTTCTCCAGCGAGCCGCGCAGCACGGTGCGCTCCCAGTTGGAAAGGTCGCCCCACACCTCGAAACTCAGGTCGAACAGATCGGAGAAGAAATACGGCAGTGCCGTGTAGGCCTCCTCGTCGCCGGCCATGGCGCGCCCGGCCCGCAGCCCTTGACGGCGGGCCACGTCCCAGTGCTCCACGCGGAGCTGCCGGTCGAACGTGGCGTCGGGCCAGGCGGCGATGTCCCCGGCGGCGTAGATGTGCGTATCGCTGGTGCGCAGGTTCTCGTCCACGATAACGGCGCCGTCTTCCTCGCGCGTGTCCAACCCGGCCTCGCGGGCCAGTCCGGTGTTGAGCTTGATGCCCACCCCCATGACGACCAGGTCTACTGCCAGCGTGTCGCCGTTATCCAATACCGCCCGTTCTACCCGCCCATCGCCCTCCAGCTTCTCGGCGACGACGCCCGGCAGGACGCGCACACCGTGTTCTTCGAAGAGCGCTTTGAGATGTTGGCTCACCTCCGGCGGGACGATCAATTCCAGCAGGCGGGATTCGGGGAAGATTTCGGTCACGTCCACACCCAGTTGGGCCAGCGACGCCGACACTTCGGCCCCGATAAAACTGCCGCCCATCACGAGAGCACGCTTGCCGTCGCCTACCGCCTCGCGGATGTGTTGTGAATCCTCGATGGTGCGCAGGGTAAAGACGTTCTCCAGGTCAGCGCCTGGCAGCGGGAGACGCCAGGCCTGACCGCCGGTGGCCAGGAGCAGTTTCTCGTACTCGAGTGTCTGCCCATCCTCCAGTTTGACCGTGCGCGCGTCCGTGTCCAGCGCCGTGGCTTTTACCCCCTGGATGAGATCGACGTGATGTTCCGCGTAATATCCTTCGTCCTGCAGGTAAACTCGTTCCAGGCCCACCTCGTCGCGCAGATATTTCTTGGAGAGCGGCGGGCGCTCGTAGGGGCGGTGCGGCTCCTGGGTCACGAGTACGATGCTGCCCTCGCTATCGACCTTGCGTATGCCCTCACACGCTCTTCCACCGGCAAGCCCACCGCCGACAATGACGTATTTGTAAGTTTTCATTTTATGCTCCTCATCTACTGCTAAATCCTCTTTTTGATACGCCGGGTTGCGGATCGTCAGAAAGGCTATGATGCCACCCAACGCGGCCAGAATCGCGCCCATGATCATCGCCTGGCGGAAGCCCACGGTATACGCTGCTTCAAAAGCCTGTACTGCCCCCAGCGGCAATTGCTCCTCATCCACACCGGCTGTCGGATCCTGCTCCACCGCGCGCAATTGTCGGACCGTTGTGGGTGACAACCCGCGTATGGCGATCTGTTCGTCAAGCGCGGCACCGAAGCTCAACGACACCAGCGCTCCCAGGCCGGCGACGGCCAGCAGCGCGGCGACCCGCGAAACCATGTTGTTGAACGCCGCCGCCACTCCAGAATGGGCGTCGGAAACGGCGGACATAACCGTATCGGTGAGGGGCGCCACGGTGCCTGCCAGCCCCAACCCAAAGACAACGGTTCCCGGCAGCACCTCGCTCCAGATGTTTGCCTCAGGATGCAGCCGGGCCAGCAGCGCCAGCCCGATACCGCATACCAACGGTCCTGCCATCATGAACAGACGCGGACCGTAACGCCCGGCCAATCGCCCAAAGAAGGAGGAGAGGAGCAACAGTAATAAGGAAGTCGGGGCGAGCATCAGCCCTGCCTGGAGCGCCGAGTAGCCCATCACACTCTGGATATAGATCACGAGCAGGAAGTTCGCTCCCTGGAGCGCGGCGTACACGGCCAGCGTAGTCAGGTTGGCGCCGCTGAAATTGCGCGATTTAAACAGGGACAGGGGCACCAGTGGATTTTCCACCCACGCTTCGACAAATGGGAACAGCACGAACGCCACCGCACCGCCGATCAAACCTGCGAGCACGCCGGTTGATCCCCAGCCGACGACAGGCCCTTCGATCAACCCGTAGACGACGCCGCCCAGCCCGAAGGTGACCAGTACAGCTCCGAGCCAATCGAGTCCGGCGGACGGTTCCGAGCTCCGGCTTTCGGGGACGCGCCGGCATAGCAGCCACGCCGTCACCGCGAGCAGTGGCACGCCGGCAAAGAACGCCCAACGCCACGAGAACGTGTCCACCAGCCATCCGCCGAGCAGTGGCCCGATCACAACCGCAATCCCCGTCCATCCCGACCAGGCGCCGATGGCCTCGCCGCGTTCCTCTTCGTCGGTGTATACCGCGCGGATCAAGGCCAGGGATTCCGGCACCATGAGCGCGCCCGCTACGCCTTGGACGGCGCGCAGCCCCATCAGCCATTCGATGGAAGGGGCCAATCCGCAGGCGACCAGCGCTAACCCAAATCCAGTCGCCCCGATGAGGCACATCCGCCGCCGGCCAAACCGGTCGCCCAGCACCCCGCCCAGGATCAGGAGCGAGGCCAGGGTCAGCGTGTACCCGTCAATGACCCATTGCAGGCCCGAAAGCCCCGTCTCCAGCGCCGCGCCGATGGCGGGCAGGGCCACATTGACCACGGAACCGCTGAGAAATACGGCGCCTGAAGCCAGGATCGCTGTGATCAGCGTCCAGCGCCGCGCGCTTTCCGGCGATCGATCAGGCGTGGGCATGGGGATGCCCCACTTTTTCGGTATTGACGCCGTCACCGGCGGGGATGATGCATGGTTCGACTAACATACGGCGCTCCTTCGAAAATAGTCCTACTTCAACGCTTAAGGCGGATCACAATCCGCCGGTCCCGCAGCGCCGGATTGTGATCCGGCGCAAGCATTTTCGTGCTGGCAAGGTGTGCGATAGCACCGAAGGTCCTTATAAAATAACTACGGAACACACGGAGGCGTCTACCGGGTTTTTTTATTGACCCAGCGCCCGGTGGGCGGCCTGCACGATGTTCGCCGGCATGAGGCCGTACTTTTCCAGCAGTTCCTGAGAGGTCCCCGATTCTGCATAGCGGTCCCGGATGCCGACCAAAGCCATGGGTACCGGCTGTCGTTCTACCACAACTTGTGCCACGCCGGCCCCCAGACCCCCTTGCAGCAGGTGCTCTTCGGCAGTGACGATGGCGCCGGTCTCGCGTGCGGCTCGCTCGATGGACTCGGCGTCCAGCGGTTTGATCGTGTGCATGTCAAGCACGCGAGCTTTGATGCCCTCCATGCTCAACATCTCCGCCGCCTCCAGTGCCGCCGCCACCATCAGCCCACAGGCGATAAGGGTGAGGTCGCCACCCTCCCGTAGCCGGTTCGCCTTACCGATCTTGAACGGCACCCTGCCGGTGTAGACTACGGGCACTTTCGGCCGTCCGGTGCGCATGTAAACGGGGCCTTCGTGGACAAACATGGCTCGCGTGGCCATCCGCGCCGAAGGTGCGTCGGCCGGTACCAGGACCGTGAAGTTAGGTAGACTCGAAGCCAGGGCGATATCCTCGATACCCATCTGGCTCGGGCCATCCTCGCCGATGCTGATTCCGCTGTGGGAGCCTACCAGCTTGACGTTCGCCCGGGGAAAGGCAATTGACATACGGATCTGGTCGTAGGCGTTGCACAGCAAAAAGCAGGCAAAGCTGGCTGCCAGGACATCCTTGCCCGCCGCCCATAGCCCGCTGGCGACGCCGATCATGTTGCTCTCGGCGATGCCGACGTTGAAAAAACGGTCGGGATAGGCGTCTCGAAAGTGGTACGTGCGCGTCGAGTTGCCCACGTCACCGTCCACGACCACGAGGTTGGGGTTCTCCTCCCCCATCTCTTTCAGGGCTTCGCCGAAGGCATTCCGCGTCGGCGGCCCGTATTCCGGCCCGATTCGTTTTCCGATATCCATCGTCTATAGCTCCCCGTGTACGTCTTCCGGTGTCAGTTCCGGTGTGAATTGAGCTGCCGAAAAAAGCTCGTCATACTTCATCTCGTCCAGTTCGGCCAGCGCCACCTCTGCCTCCTCTGCCGTTAGCGGGATGCCGTGCTTGCGATTAACGTCGTCCTTCTGGAAAGGCGACAAACCGCGCCCCTTGAGGGTGTGTGCGATGATGATCTGGGGCCGATCTTTGATTTTATTTATGGCGTACAACGTTTCCTGGATCTCCTCGAAGCGATGGCCGTTGATCTCGTTCACGTCCCAGCCAAAGGCCTCCCATTTATCGACCAGGGGGTTCAACGAGGGCATGACCTCGCCGACCGGCCCTGTCTGCTGAAACTTGTTGTAGTCGAGGATCGCCGTCAGGTTGCCGAGCCGGTATTTTGCCGCCGCCATCGCCGCCTCCCAAACCTGTCCCTCGTCGGACTCGCCGTCGCCGATCATCACGTACACATGATAGAGACGCCCATTATTGCGGGCTGCCAGCGCGTGGCCCAGACCGATGGACAGCCCCTGCCCCAGGGAGCCGGTGGAGGCCTCGACGCCGGGCAGCACACGCATGTTGGGATGCCCTTCCAGCGGGCTGCCGATCTCACGTAACGTCATCAGCCGCTCGGGGGCGAAGTAGCCGGCCTCGGCCAGCACGGCATAGAGAGCCAGCGCCGCGTGTCCTTTGCTGAGGACAAAGCGATCCCGGTCCGACCAGTCGGGCTGCTCCGGTTTGTAGCACATGCTCCCGCCGAAGTAGAGCGCGACGAGGACGTCGATGGCCGAAAGCGAACTGGAAGGATGGCCCGAACCGGCTTTCGTCGTCATGTGGATGATCTGCCGGCTGAGTTTCCACGCTGTTTCTTGTAGCTCTTTGATCCCGTATTGGTACGGACATAATCTTTGTTCCATGTAGCTTACCTCCTCATAGGGACGCCATCCGATCATCCTACCACCCTACCGCCGTCAATGACCAATGGATGGCCGATGACGAACGCTGCTTCATCCGAGCACAACCACACCACGGCGTCCGCGATCTCTTCAGGGGTTCCCATTCGTCCAAGCGGTGCGCTCTCGGCCAACTGTTTCTCGGCTTGCGGGTCGTTGCCGGCAAACCGTTCAATCATCTCGGTGCGAATAACGCCGGGACATACTGCATTGACACGGATATTCTTTTTGGCGTACTCCAGTGCCGCCGTTTTCGTCAGCCCGAGCACCCCGTGCTTGCTGGCGGTGTAGGCTGAGATATTCGGATACCCTATCACGCCTGCCACCGACGACATGTTGACGATGGCGCCGCCGCCCTGCTTCAACATTTGGGCGATTTCGTACTTGAGGCACAGCCACACGCCTTTGAGGTTAATCGCGATGACGCGATCCCAATTCTCCTCGGTGCTTTCGACTATGGGCGCTTGTTTTCCCTCAATACCGGCATTGTTAAACGCATAATCCAATCGTCCATAGCGCGTAACGATTTTGTCAATCAGCTCCCTGACTTGGGCGGTTTTCGAGACATCGGTCTCGAAACAGCGAGCCTCGCCCCCACTCTCTGTAATCTCTTTCGCTGTGTTAGCACATTCCTCGACGGCAACGTCAGCGATGACGACCTTGGCGCCCTCTCTGGCGAAGGCCAGCGCTGTCGCCCGGCCAATACCCGAACTCCCACCCGTTATCAGCACAACTTTGTCTTCCATTTTCCCGGTCATTTGTTCTCTCCTTTCTGTTACTGATCACCCAAAGGTGACCTGAATGTCGTCCATGACAACGACACCTCCATTTATATCTACATCATTGAACCATGAAAAACTCAGGCGAAACCGCTGGGCTTAGTTGGGAATGTGGCTGGATTGAGAAAGCAAAGTTGGAGTTGCGTTGGACTGGCCTTACCGAGAGGGTTTAGTTGTATTTGGCTTTTCTACCGCAGGGCACGTGGAGATCGCAGAGAATTTGTACACGCCACCAGCCCTACATGCCGGTGCGTTGTTTTTCCCCGAGCGCCTTGATCACCTGATCGTAGGACGCGGCGAACTTGTCCACGCCCTCATCCTCTAGCTGCTGCGTGACCGCGTCGATGTCGATCCCTACCTGTCCCAGCGTCTCCAGCACTTCGCGCGCCTGCTCCACGTTGTGCGTCAGCCGGGGCGCGGGATCGCCGTGGTCGCGATAGGCGTCCAGCGTCTCCATCGGCACCGTGTTGACGGTGTGCGGGCCGATGAGGGCATCCACGTACTTCACGTCGCTATAAGCGGGGTTCTTGGTGCTGGTGCTGGCCCAGAGCAGTCGCTGCACGCGCGCGCCATGGTCGGCGGCGGAACGAAACTGCCCATTTTCGAAAATCTCCTGGTAAATTTGGTATGCCACCTTGGCGCTGGCGATGGCCACCTCGCCACGGAGTTCGCCCGCCAGTTGGCTCCCGCGCTCACCGCGCGTGGCGAGACGTTCCAGCATGGGATCAACGAGGCTGTCGATGCGGCTGAGAAAGAAGCTGGCGACCGAGGCGATTGTGTCTACCGGCTTGCCGCACTCAATTCGCTCTTCAAGGCCCGCGATGTAGGCTGCGGCCACTTCACGATAGCGCGGCAGGCCAAACAGCAATGTTACGTTGACGTTGATCCCCGTGGCAGTGAGACGCCGGATCGCCTCGAGACCCTCCGGCGTGCCCGGCACTTTGATCATCAGGTTGGGCCGGTCCACTTTGCGCCAGAAGCGGTGAGCCTCTTCGATGGTACCTTCCGCATCGTGGGCCAGATATGGCGAAACTTCCAAACTCACGAATCCATACTGCCCTTTCGAATCCTTGTAGAGAGGACGGAACGCATCGGCGGCCTGACGCACATCTTCCACGGCCAGCGCCTCGTAGATCTGGGCCGGCGCCTGACCTTCGGCCAGCAGGCTTTGGATGGCGTCCTTGTAGTCGTCGGTCTTGCGGATGGCGTTGTCGAGGATGGACGGGTTGACGGTCACGCCGCGTATGCCGTCCTCCTCGATCAGCGCGCGCAGGCGGCCCGATTCGAGCAGGTTCCGGCGGATGAAATCCAGCCAAATCGATTGGCCATAAGTCTGCAATTGCAACAAGGGATTGTTGTTCATTAGGCATCTCACTCCTGCTGTCGCCAGCCATCGGCTAACGTATCGTAGCGTTGCTGCAGTGCTGCGACCGCTTCTGCGGAGATGGGCAGCATGTGCTCCACAAGTTTGACGTTGGCCTGCATATGCTTGGGGTTTTTGGTGCCCACAATGGCCGTAGCGACCGCGTCGTGGGCCAGCGTGAAGCCGAGGGCCAGCAGGATTGGATCCTCCGGCGCTCCGGGGATAGGTCCCAGCTCGGCCATTTCGTGCGCGCGTTGGCGGTAGAGGGATGGGGCGCCGTTACCGTTTCCCCAGGCCGCGTTGGCGATGGGGCGTTTGGCGATAATGCCCAATCCGCGCGCCTGCGCCTCGGAAAACAGATCGAGGCGTGCGCGTTGATCAACCAGGTTGTAGCTGGTTTGCAGTGTGTCGAAATAGCCGCTCTCCACGGCCCAACGGGCGGCCTCGTTGTCGCCGCTGTAGCCTACGTAGCGTGTTTTGCCCGCTTGCTTGGCATCCAGTAGCGCGCGAATCACATCACCTTGCTCTAGTATCTCCAGATCGCACGAGTGCAGTTGTACCAGGTCCACATGATCCGTCTTCAGACGCTGCAAACTGCGGTCGATACTGTCCGTGATGGTCCTAATCGTCCAAGACCGGCCTGGGTATCCGTCCGTCGCGTGACCGGCTTTGGTGGCCAGGACGAATTCGTCCCGGCGGTGGGCCACAGCGCGTCCGACGAGCACCTCGCTGTCGCCGTAACAGGCCGCCGTATCGAGAAAGTTGATGCCGGCGTCGAGCGCCTCATTAAGCACCCGGCTGGCCTGCTTTTCTCTGTTCAACGCCAATTCGAATCCGATTTCGGCCAGCCCCAAACCCAGGCGGCTGACCCGCAGGCCGGTATTACCCAGTGTTTGTGTTTTCATACACTTACTCCTTCCAGGACAGAAAACGGAGAAACCCGTCTCAGATTACCCGGCAGATCTGAGTGAGATTGTCCTGACCGTATCTAACTCTCCACCTCAACCTGTTACGATTTCTCCGCCGGCCATCTGGATCGACCGGGTTCCATAACGCCCAAGCTCGACGGCATGGGTTACCAACAGCGCCGTCACGCCGGTACGGGCGTGGATGTCCTGGAAGAGCGCCATGATTTCGTGTTCGGTCTGTTCGTCCAGGTCGCTGGTCGGCTCGTCGGCCAGCAAAAGCTCGGGTTCGTTCATCAGCGCCCGGGCGACGACGACGCGCTGCTGCTGTCCGCCAGAGAGCTGGCGTGGATAGGCGTGCAGCTTGTCGGATAACCCCACCTGCTCCAGCAAAGACTTGGCACGCGGTTGGACTTCCTGCTGGTCGTTGTCGGGACCGAACATCTTGGGCAACATGACATTCTCCAGGGAAGTCAGCGAGGGCAGCAGGCTGGGGAACTGGAAAACGAAACCGATCCTCTGATTGCGTAGAAGTGACTGCTCCTGGTCGGGCAGTTTCCACACTTCGATGCCGTCGAACCGTACTTCACCCAGCGTGGGGCGGGTCAGGCCGGCGACCAGGTTGAGCAACGTGGTCTTGCCCGAGCCTGAGCGCCCGGTGATGATGACGAATTCGCCCTTGTCGATGTGCAGACTGGCATTGCGAACGGCCGGGACGGTGACTTCTTTGCTCACCGTGTAAATTTTCGTGACGTCGTGCAGTGTAATCATAGCTTACTCCCTCATCGAAATGGCCGGATCCTGAAGGCTGATGCGCAGCGCCGGAATAAGCGCCGCCGCCGTCACCCCCAACATGGCCAATGCTAAAGCTCCCAGGGCCAGACCCGCCAGGTGCAGGGGAGCCGGGAACAGGAAGGGGACTTCCATCAGCCTGATGATCAGTGGCCGGAAAAGATAGATCGCCAGAAACGAAACGAAGATGCCCGCGCCCCCGCCGGCCAGGGCCAGCACGCCCGCTTCCAGCAGCAGCGATTGCAATACCGTGGTGCGAGATGCCCCCAGGGCGCGCATCACACCGATGTGCCGCCGCCGTTCGTTGACCGCCAGCGAAAACACGACGGCGATGAGCGCCATCGCCAGCACCCAGGTGATGACGAGCAGCACGACCACGCTGTTCAGCAGGCTCACGATTTGCTCGCGCTGCCCTTTGAAGAGCCTGTTTGTCTCCAACGGGGTCACGCCTGGAATGGCTGCGTCGATGGCTTGGGCGACCTGGTGGGGGTCCGTGCGTAGGTCCACCTTCACCATCACCGAAGAAATGGTGCGCGGTGGGATGTCCATGACCTTCACAGCCTGGTCGGGCGATAGCCGGGCGATATCGAAGGCTGTCTCGAAGGTGAAAAACATGCTTTGATCCAGGCCGGTGCCGGTCGGATCGAGGCTGCCTTTCAGATCCAGCCCGTAACCGTAAACCAGCAGTTCGCCATCCGCCTCGGGCACATATACGAGGCTCCCGCCGACAGCCTCTCCAAGCGCCAGGCCGCCTTCCAGGTTCTGCTCCAGCCAGGGACGCAGGGTAAAGTCGGTCTCCGGCTCGTAGGCGATGAGGAACATCTCAGGCACCGAGCAGCAGGTGGCCCCGCGCAGTGTGGAAAGGTAGAGCTGAGGCGAGACGGCCTCTACCCCTTCCACCTTCGCAACCTCATCCACGACTGTATCGGGCATCCAGCAATGGACGGGAATGCCCATCAACAATGCGGCCTCCAGACGCTGCTCGTGCCCATCGGGGATGACGATAATATCGGCGCCCAATCGGTCCAGGGCCAGGCGCAGGCTATCGTTAGCCCCCCCGATGATGAGGGTGGCCGATACGACGAAGGCCGCCATCAAGGTGGCGCAAAAGAAAACCATCCAACTCCGAAAGGCGTTGCCCGCGATATTACGTGTCGCAAACCGAATTAAGTTCATAACCATTACTCCCGCATAGCTAACGCCGGCTCCTGCCGGCTGAGTCGTCGTGCCGGTATCCAGGCCGCTACCGTGACGCTGACCAGAGCGAGTGCCAATCCGAGCGCGGCCAGGCCTAGCAGCAGCAACGGGGACGGTAAAGCCATCTGGATGTCAAGGAGGCCCGCGATTTGCTTCTGGAAGAGACCGGCAGCCAGCACCGCCAGGCCAATGCCGGCTGCGCCGCCGGAGAGAGCCAGGACGCTGCCCTCTAACAACAACGTTTTGAGAACCAGGGTCTGGGTCGCGCCCAATGCCCGCAGCATCGCGATCTCGCGGCGGCGTTCGTTGGCCGCCAATGAGAAGACCAGGCCCATGAAGAGCACGGCCAACAGCCATGTCAGCGTTGCCAGGAGCATCACGATGCGCAACAACCCAACCATCTGGCTGCGCTGGGTCTGGAAAAAGCCGGTGCTCTCGATGGGAACCACGCTGGGCACCTGTTCCAGGATGCGCACCGCCACTTCGTGCGGATCCTGGCCCAGCCGCACCTTGATCATAGCCGTCGAGATGCTCTCGGGCGCGATCTCAAACGCCGGTTTAGGCTGGTTTTGCACTTCCTCCAGGATCGCCTGGGCCGTATCGAAGCTGACGAACAGCACCTGATCCACATCCCCGCCGGTTTCCTGCAGGCTGCGGATCAACCTGAGCGGGTAGCCAAAGACCTGAATGTGCTGGTCGCCATCCGGCGCGGAGATGGCTGCTCCGCCGATGGCCTCCCCCAGGCGCAGGTTGCCGATGGGGTCGTGTTCCAGCCAAGGGTCCAGGACGAAATCGGTGACCGGATCGTAGGCCACCAGGTACATCTCCGACAGCGCGCAAAACGGACTGTCGGTGAGCGTGGCGAGGTAAAGCTGGGGCGAGACGACCTCCACGCCCTGCACCGCCGCGAGCCGCTCCATGTAGGCCCGTGGCATCCAGCGGTCGGTCATCATACCGGCCAGGTGGGCGCCATCGAAGTCCTGCGACATGGTGCCCCAGGGGATGACGATGATGTCGGCCCCCATCCGGCTCAGATTGCTTCTTAGACCGGCCTCAGCCCCGCGAACGACTAACGTTGCTGACAAGCTGAGGCCGGACACCAGTGCGGCGCAAAGAAAAATGGCCCCGCTGCGGAATAAGCTGCCGAGAATATTCTGTCTGACTAACCGGCGCAGCTTCAAATCAGATCTTGCTCTTGACCCCGGGCGGCAACAACGACCCCCAGGCTGACTGCCATTACCAGGGCGCCTGACAAGATCTCGGCAGGTTTCATAATCGAGACACAGGGCATGTCAGGATTCATACACACGCCGATAAGGACCGTGGGTAACATAATCGCCACAGCGCCCAACGACATCCCGGTAATGCCGAGAACGCGGCGCGACTCCCGCCTGCGGCTGAAAGTCATCATCAATCCGACCGCCGCCAACGGCAGGCCCAAACCCAACTCGGCCAGGCCCGTCCAGTGACACTTCATCGGAATCTGCCTGCCATCCGCCAAGGTCAACATCCTGCCCGCCGACTGGCAGTCCGAGAACATCGGCACGACCGCCAAAGCTATTGCCAAAACGATAATTGCTGCGCCTGCTACTTTCATTCCATTGCCTCCTGTTTTTGTAGTCTACTGTTTGCTAAAGTCTGCTTAGGGAAGTTTCCCGCTTGGTGCGGTCGGAGACTGCCCCCGGCCACGGCTGAGCTGACGGGTGGCACAGTCAGAGACCGCGTGGTCGAAGACCAACTACGGTTTTACGGCGCCTCCCTGATCTTACCAGGGGACGACGTTCGCCAACTCGTATTTACCGATGACGATCTTCACCGGATGGCCCGATTTGAGCGCGCCTTTGGTGTTGCGATAGAGGATGTAGTACATTCTTCCCGGCTCTACCCGGTGGTTGTGCAATCCCATAATCGTCACGTCAACAATCTCACCCGTCTCATTGTCGATCAGTAGAGGGGCGGTCTCGGTATAGTGGCCGAAGTTGGCGGCCCTGTCCTCGTCGATGACGCGATAACGCAGCTCCACCATGCCTCCTTCGGCGGTGACCGCGAGGAAGGTGAAGCGTATGCCGAACTTTTCCTCAATCTCCTTGCTCACGGGCATCGTGCCGGGGATCCATTCTTGCCGGGCCGCTAGAACGTACCATCCCAGGGCTGCGCCGGCGATGACTACGAACGCTACAACGAGCGCCAGTATGGCGTTGCGCGTTAGTCCAAACGGCCCACGTCTTGTTCCGGTATTTGTCATGATTTCAGTCATCATTGCCTCGCTTTGTATCATACGATTGTTCTTAAGTCCCCGCCGGCTGCGGCGGTAACCGCAGCCGGCGAGGAATGAGTCGATTCAACTTCCAGTTACTTCAAGACCAGCGGTAGATATGTGAAGTAGTTAAAAATGATGGTATCATCGTTAGTCCGGCTTGACTCGAAGCTGTCGAAGTATTCGATGCCTGCAGCCGCCGGGTCGATGTCCGTCGATGGGCCGAGGTGGACCTCAACTAACCGGTAGTCACTCGTGTTGAGGTACGCGAGCGTCTCTGCGACGACACCATCCACGTAGAACGACAGTTCAGAAGCGGGTCCCACCGCCCAGTCGATGCCGAGTTTGTGCGGCGCATCACTGATACCGTACCATCTGGTGTACACCGGCACACCGCCCGACAACGTCCAGGCCCGCACTTCATACCCGGTTCCGCTGTCGGATTTTTCCACCTGGATGCCGAAAATCGGCACGCCGAACTGGAGTCCGGAGAAGATGTTGTGTGGGCTGTTGCCGGTACTGGTACTATTCGGGTCAAAGTAGAAACTGGCCTGGTAATCGTTCTCGCCCGTGGGCATGAGAACACTGGCATAGGCCGGAGCGCCTCCGCTGATGTCTGCCTGCAACCCCATCCCATTTTGGGCCCCGGCTTGGGCCGGATCGATGGCCGCATCCGCTGTCACGTCTACGGCACCCACCGTCTGGCTCCACAGGTCGAGGTCTCCGGTTTCAAAACCATCCGCCAGGATCAGTACACCATTGCCGTTGACTTCCAACGACAACGAGGCATCAGGTCCCCAGTTAGCCACACTGTCTTGAGCGCGTAGGTACACTTGGTAGGTACCGTTGGCCCACAAACCGGTCTGCATCTGGGCCGTGAGTGCTTCCAGAGGACTATCGAAAGCGCCGTCCTGAGCCTGTACGGCCACTGCATTGCCCTGACCGGGATCGGCGTTCACATAGTACTCGGCTGCCGCCACGTTCGATAAGGCGAGCGGATCACTGGCCGTTCCTGTAAGCGTCGCCCACATAGAGCCAGCCGTGGGATTGGGCGTTACGGCCATCGAGGTGATGGCTGGCCCAACCGTGTCGGTTGTGCCCCGGTCGATGGTGATGAGGGCGCTGCCTAGCGCGCCCCAGTTGCCGGCTGCATCGAGACCGTGCGCGTACACTGTGTGTTGACCTTGCGAAAGGTAGAGGAATCCGGAGATGGGGATGTCGAAGTAGACACGCTCACCCACCTCGTCGAACAGACCGTCCGATGGGAAGAGCGCAAAGCCGGTACCCGCCGGGCCGGTTCTATCGATGAATGCTTCAGCGTTAGCCAGCGGCGATTGGACCCCGGCGGCCAGGGTATCGGTAATATAGCCTTGCAGCCGCACGTGAGTCACCGGCGGCGCGCCCGATAGGTCGAGCGTGTTCGGCGTTAGCGTGAGGAGGGCCGATTGCGGCCCGGTGCGGTCGAGGAAGAGGTCGATGGCGCCCGGCGCCCCCCAGTTGCCCAGGGAATCCTGCGCCATCACGGAGATGGTCTGCACGCCTTCGGGCAGTGTTGCCAACAGCGGTATTTCAAGGCTGCTGGTCATAGCGACTATCGGCGCGTCGGTGCGGGCCAGCGACATGGGCATGACGGTACTACCGCCAATTTGATACGTGCCCGATACGACGTCGCCGCCGCCGTTGTTGGTGTCGTCACCTGTCGCCCGCAGCAACACCGGCCGTGTGCCATTGGTCCTGTCGGGCGATAGACTCAAACCGCTGATATCAGGCCCCAGTTTATCCAGATTCAGAACCGTCGAACCTGGTGCTCCCCATACACCATCGGCATCTTGCCCCCGGACGTAGATATTTACCAGGCCGCCGGGCCAGTTGGCGATGGTCGCGGCAGGGATATGGCCGGTGAGCGTCACCTGCGGCGCCGGAGAGGGAACGGCGATAGAGAAACCGGTTCCCGGTGCTCCCAGCGTGCTGGTGAAGCCTTCCGCGGCGACGACGTTGCTGCCGCCACTCTGTGAATCGTCCAGGAAGACGGTCAGCGTTATCCCCAGCGCGCCCGTCGTCGGATTAGGAACGACGCTCATATTGCCGGCCGTTGGACCGGCAAGCGTAGACGTCGTGCCGGTCAAGACGTTGACGAAGGTTAGCATCCCGCCAAAAGCCAGCGGTCCGCCAGGGCCGCCCAGACGTTGGCCGGAATTGTGTAGGAAGAGCGCCGAGTTGTAGAGGGCGAACTTGGTGCCCACGGTGGCGCTGAGCGGAACCGTGGTCAGTGTGTCGAGGGTTTGGCCGGCGGCGATGGTTTCGTTCACCACGCCGTAAGGATAATCCAGTGCGCGGCCATCGGAGCCGATGACCGACTGCCGCAGCCCCAGGAGACCCATCCCCTGTGTCTCGTGGGTGGCATTCACATAGCGCAACAGAATATTGTGCCCGGCGGCTGAGTCGATCTCCTCCGTTTGGGAATATGCCTTCCCGTTGATGAGCCAGTACTTGGAATTATAGTATTGCATAGAAAACCCATACGGGTCGTTGTTGAAGTCGGGATCGACGGCACCGAGGACCAGCAGGGCCTCGTCGTCGAAGGCGGTGCTCACGTTAGTATAGGCCTGGTTTGGCGCGCCGCTGGGGCGCACGATCAAGGCTCCGTAGAGTCCCATGCTTACCTGGCGCATACCGTTCTCCGTCATTCCGGCTTCGTAAAGGTAGGTGCCCGCCTGGCTGATGGGGAAGGTGTAGGTGACCGTTCCCCCCGCCGCCACGCCCGTCAGGTCCGGCAACAGATCAAGCTGGCCTGGGAAAGCCAGCGATACCGTTTCGGTCAGCAGGTCATTGTGCAGCACGACTTCCAACGTCTCGCCGGCGTTGCCTACGAGCGCCGGCCCGGGAACCTGCGCGGGAGCGGCGGCGGTATCGGTAAAGCCCCACACAGGTACTGTAATACCATCGGGCAAGACCAAGGTTCCCGTCACCGCCCAAAGGTGGCAGGTACGGACAGCGCCATTCAAGGTGCATGTCTCGGCCGGCAGGTTGCTGACGGCGGCCACGCTTGGCTCCACCGCCGCCTCACGCTCTGCTAATGCCGTCGAGGTCGTCAACAGGATCACCAGTCCCACGGCGGCCACCAGCGCCAGAAGTAAGCTGCCGAGCGATAGCAGAACTCTTTTTCGGTTTTTCATTTGTGTACTCTCCATTCTATCGTTCATCTCAGCCTCCTTCACTCACAGGTATTCGGCAGCGGCGGATCGATGCGGGTGAAGGTGATGTGCCCACTGAGCACCACACCCCACGCCGTGATCTGCTGCAGCGCGTGATTGTGGGCAATGTGATAATACTCACCACAAGCGTTCAAAGCCTGGTGGCCCACCGGCAACTGATCGGTGTTGCCCAGGTAGGGACTTCCACTGTAGAATGTACCGAAAGTCAGGTTCTGAAGCTGTGGAATGACCACCGGGATCGGGTTCGTCACCGGGTCCCAGCCCTCCACATCGAACCAGGCGAATAGTTCGTCGTGCGTCTCGCCCGGCCCTACCACCACGGTGAATTTTTCATACGATAGATCTTCACCGCCGCTACCGACCAGCACGTTGCCATCGCGGGCGATGATACGCCCGTGATTGCCGTGCGGGTGATGCGGGTAGTTCTCGGTGCCCACACTCAGGTAGCGGATCAAGGCCGGATAGGGATAGTAGGCTTCGCCGGCTCCCGGGTCGTCATTGAAGGGGTAGATGTGAATGAGCGATCCGTAGGGCTGGCTGGGCAACCAATCGGCACCGTTGGGGGCGATTGTATCGGGGAAGCTGCGGCCGTTGATCATCCAGTAACGCGGGGTGTAGTTGTTCATATTGTACGGCAGTCCCTGCTCGACGGCGGCGTGTAGCATCGGGTCGATCTCGGACAGCATCAGGACGAACTCGGCATCCGGGTTGAACTGGGTCGTGTACGTCACCGTGCCGCTAACCACGACCTCATTGTAGGCCCAATCCACGTGCGCCGCCGGCCGGACGACCAGGGCACCGAAGAGGCCCATGTTCACCTGGATCAGCGGTTCGGTACCGCTTTCATACAGGTAAGTCCCCGGTTTGTCGGCCACGAAACTGTAGGTGACACTGCCGCCCTCCGCTGCTGCAACGGGTGCCAGCGACGTCAGATTGCCGGCGGTGTCGAACTGAGGTTGTGAGGGTGCACCGTTGGCCTGGACGTTCTCCTGTCCGGGGAAGATCATCGAAACATCCTTGGGCAAAGTGTTGTTCACGATGATGGTCACTGTGTCTCCCTCGGTTACGCAGAGCACCGGTCCCGGGTGCTGGAAGGCTTTTCCTTCCTCAGCAAAGCCCCACATATAGATCACGTTGCCGTCGGGTGTGCTGATGGTACCCTCTGTCGTCGCCAACGTGAACGTGGACGACGGGTTGGATGTGCACACGATGCCATGGTTGGGCATCGCCGCCGTTTGAGCCATCGTTCGGTGCGTCGTGGTGCCCACCACAGTGGCAACCAAGATCAGGATCACAATGACGGCTGAAATCAGCAACCAGACTGTGTTCCGGTCTTTCAGGTATTGCGTTGTGTTAGTCTTTCTCATCATTTCACCCTCCTACGTATTAGGCACAGTCTGCGGCGGCAGCGGGTTGCTGGCGGGGTAGACGTGCACCTCTGTCATTTGGCCGCCGTATCCCGGTGCGCCTCCGTTGCTGATGCGATTCGCGTTCCGGTTATAGAGGAAGAATCGCTTGTAATCCAGGCCGTCATCCGGTGTCACATCGGGCGCAACAAAGATGGCGTCGGCACTCTCGCCGGGGCCGACGATCACCGTATCGGTCATATAGGTCAGGTCGGTACCGTCGCGGCCCTTGAGCAACGTCGCGTCGCGGCCGATCAGGCGCATGGAAATACCCGTCATACGCATCGACTGCTCTTCATACCCCAGGTTGACGAAGCGTAACAGCACGCGGTCGCCCACGTTACAGTTGATGAGTGACGAGATGGGCTGGTACTGTAGCTCTGGACGACCGGTTGGCGGGATCAGGTCGCCCGTCACCGGGTCGGTGCCGCCGCCCGGCGGGGCGATAGTATCGGGATAAACCCGCCCGTTCAGCAGCCAGAAGTCGGGCAGGTAGTCGCTCCATTCAGGGAGTTGGACGTGCGAGTCGCACCAGTGGGCAAAGGTCCAAATTTCGTTGAGCATCATCGCGAACTCGCGGTCGAACTCGGTGCTCTCGTCGTTGTAGCAGAACCGGCGCGGGGCCAGGGTTTGATCGAGCAGGGGCCGCACAAAGACGGTTCCCACCATCCCCATATGCACGTGCTCCGTCTCCTCGAAGTGACAGTGATACATGTAGGTGCCCGGATCATGCGGGCGATAGAAGTAGGTCAGATTGCGCGAGATAGGCACACCCACCGACGAGTGTGGCTCGCCGTCGAAGATGGGGATGGCCTGGCGGAAACCGTGAAAGTGCAGGGTGTGGGCGTCGATCAGGTCAGGGCGGATTTGCAAGCCCAGGTTGGTGATCTTGAGCGTGAAGTCGGCCTCCTGATCAATCCACCACGTCGGCGCTGCCAGTTGCATCTTCATCTTCTGCGCGAACACTTGTTGGTCGGTCAGCCCCGTCACATTGCGAAAGCCAAAGATGTAGGTCGTTAACAGCTCGGGGGCCATATTGTCGGGATGGTAGGGTGGTATGGCGGGGTCCGGCAAGTAGATCCAACCGTCGCTGGCCGCGAAGTGGAGATCTGGCGTCGTGATTTGCTGATCTCTGGCAGCCTCGACCCCTACCGGTTTGAGCAGCGCCTTGGGCAGGATCGCCGAGAGCGTGCCGAGGCCGATCAGACCTCCGCCCAGCTTGAGTACCTGTCGCCGGCTCAATCGTCGTTTCATATACTCTTGGTTTATCATAGTATTCTCCTTATGGCTTAAGGTGCGATGATTGATTCATCGGCACCGGCATCCCAGAAACCGAATACAGGACGGAAACCGTCGTCATAGTCAAAGTGGGGTGCCGAAACCCCTGCAAAGGTAGCCACGCCGATGTCCTGCGCCGGTGATCCGGCGGTCAAGCGATAGTTGCCCATCAGGTTGGGCGGGAGATCGACGGCCACGATCTCAGCTCCGATGAAGTTCGTATTGCCGCGCCAGGGGTAAACTCGCACGCCAACGTCGTATACTTCCGCGCAGAGGGGATCGCTACCGATGATGTCGGTTCCGTCGGCCCCTGCATAGGCGACGTGCAGTAAGCTGTAACGCGGGCTGAGCAGTTCGCCGGTACCGGCAACCCCCAAGTCCCAATAGTAGATGGGGTTAGGATCGCCAGTCTGGCCGATACCCGCCACGCCACCGCCGATCCACGTGCCGGCCCGATTGTCCCAGAAGATATTGTTAAACACGATGGGATCACTAAAGGTCGGTGCGTCGGGAGCCAGCGTGGCCTGCAGCAGTGCGCTGTTGCGGCTGCTGGAGAGGCCTGCCGGTGCGGGCAGACCGTTGCTCGTCATCGCGGTAGCGGTGGTCAAGTTCTTCATGATCGTATTGTTATAGACGCGCACATTGGGGGCGTCGTTGATGGAGATGCCACCACCTTCGTGCGTTGAGATGTTGTTGACGATAAAGTTGTTGTAGACGTTGTAAGCATAGTCACCGGCCATGAGGAAGCGCAGGCCGCCACCGTCGTCGTTGCCCAGGTTGGCCTGGATCAGGTTGTTGTAGATGCTCACCGGGCCAGCACCTACCGAGAGCACATCGGGGTCTGCCGGCAGCTCGCCGGCGATCATGATGCCACCGCCCTCGTCATACGACCGGTTGAAGTAAATGCGGTTGTGATGGATGCCGCCGCCAGGGCTATAGCCGTAGTGGCTGATACCACCGCCGTACTCGGCGGAGAAGTTGCCGCAGATGTCATTGTAGGAAATGTCGTAATTCTGCGCTCCGTTGAATAGCCCGATCGCGCCGGCCAGATTGGTACCACCGTTGGCCAGGAGGCGGTTCTTTGAGATGGTGATGTTGTCATTCTCATGATCGGTGAGTGGCGCGGGAACGTGGGGCGTGCCGATGCGGATAGCCGCGGCATAAGCACCGCCGTTGGCCTGAATGATGTTGTTGGTGATGCGCGTGTAGTGTGCGTAGGCGTTGACGAAGATGCCGCCTCCCTGGATGACGACCTCAGCCGGGACACCGGGAATGATGCCGCCGCCGTTCTGATCCAGGTTGTTGGGCACGCCTTGCTGATCACCGCCCTGAATGGTAAATCCATCGATAGTGGCCGGGAAGGCGCTGGTGAACTCACCGTCATTGGCCAGGACTGTGACGACCTGTCCTTCGTAGATGCGTGGGTTACCGTCACCATCTACCGGACTGCCATCCCAACCGCCACGGTTGAGCCAGATATCCCCCATGTGGAGCCGCCACCATTCGGCATATACCTCAGTGCCGCCCATGCCTCGCCCATCGAGGACAGAACCGAGGATGCCGGTACCGTCAGGATAGACGCCGCCGGGGCCGATACCTTGCAGCATGATGGGCGAGTAGATGATGGGGTTCTCGAACCAGATACCCAGCGGGTTGGTAAAGGTCGATGTCATACCGGGATAGACCACGACCAGGCCGGTGCCGTCGCCGGATGGGCCGGCGGCTGCATCAATGGCGCTTTGAATCGTTGTATAGGGCCTGCCGGGGCCTACCTCGAAGAGCGGTGGATTGTAAGGCCCGCCCAGGACGTGAATCGTCAAGCCGTTGACCTCGCTCTCGAGGTCACTATTCTGGATGCTAAGTTGCCAGGGTCGCGGACGTACGAAAGGCGGTACCTGGGCTACGATCTCTCGATCGGTCCAACTTGTAAAGGGGAGCCGGAAACGGCCTAGATAGATACGGCTGTACCGGCCCGGCGTGCCGAATCCCGTCCCGGTGACGGTCAAGGTCTCGCCGGCGGAGAGATAGGGTTTGTTCACCGCAAAAATCTGCGGCGTGGTGGTGTAAAGATCGCACTTGGCTAACTCGCTCGTCTGCGAGCCGGGCCGCCAAATGCCCACGCCGTTCTGGATCGGTGCCAGGTCGGCGGGCACGATGACGCCCGGATAGATCTCGAAACTAGTGCCGATGGAGCGGTACTGCGGATTGTAATTGGTGTTAAAGTTGCCCGGCTGGCCCGGATCGTTGCCGTAAATATAGTAAACGCTGGCCAGCATGCCACTGGGCGAGGGTGCGTTGTAGGTGGCATCGGAAGGCAGGATAACCTCAAAGACGCCATGATAGTCAGAGTGCATGGTGTGTACCAGCCGACCGGTATAGTCATAGATACCGATAGGCAAGTTATGGATGCCCAACTTTTCGCCAAAGGTCAGGTTCATGGGGTCAATAGTGACGTTCAGATCGTCGATGATGTAGCCGCGCCAGCGCCCAGGGATGGGCACTGCGGTCCACAACTGGAAAATGGGCGCGATACCTTTCTGGTTCGCCACGTTCACCAGTTTGACATTGCACAGCGGCTTGACCTGGCCCTCGAAACGGCTGCCCCCTTCGGCAGCAAAGTTCGGATTGTGAACCGGGGTGGATGTGTCGTCGGAATCGGGCGTCCACCAGATGTCGTAGCCATCGGTGCCCACGCCCTCCACATCGACGATGTGCCACGGTCCGGCGCACTCCGGCGGGGCCACCTGAGGCGCAAATGGATAGAATTCATCGCCGTCAAATATATTCAGATCTTCTTCACGCGTTGGCATGTAGAGCGGCCGGCCAAAGACCGGATCGTCAGGAATAACGACTTCTACTAGGTAATTTCCGGGTGTAATCGCTTCAGGCGCCGGCAGTGCCAGGCCGGTCACCGGGTCGGTGAGTACCTCGCCGAAACCCCAGTTGCCCGGCAGCTCCGACCACTCGGTACCAAATTGCATGCCGATCAATGGCCCCTCCAGGCAGTCGTAACCGCCGGTGGAAGGCGGGAGTGAGGGCACGTCAATCGGATCGCCGTTTACATCGCGGACGACGCAATTCTGCGGCCGGACATAACGCTCGGTGGTTGTTGTGTTGAGCAGGTGGCCCTTGGCAAAGGAGCCATCCGCCGCCAGCTCGTACATACCGCTAACATCGCAGGTTGCTCCGGGCGTTGTGCCGCAGGGCACTGTCGCATAGAGCCGCATCTCCAGATCGGGGATGCCCGGCTGCCAGGGTTCGGCGCCGGCATACGCGGCGTCGTCCTCGGCGCGCACGGTATCGTAGAAGACCGAGCCGGCGATGCCGCCGTTAGTGCCGGGGGCGTAGGGTTTGACGCCCCAGTCAAGGCGGCCATTCTGGCTAAGGATGGGGAGTACACTGACGTCTACCCCGTTGCCCAGGATGGTTGTCTCTTCCGGCTGATTGCCGGCCTGGAAGGTAACGCCTGTGGTGTGGTAGAGGTCGCTGGCTGCTTCGAGGACCATCCAGAAAGTCATGGGATAGCCTTTCTCCAACTCGTAGAAGCCGTTCTTGTCGGTGACGGCCATGATCGACATGCGGTCGATTTCGGTATTGTCCCGGTCACGCAGCACCACCACGTAGTCAGGAATGCCCGGTTCACCGGGGTCGCGGCGGCCATTTTCGTTCTTGTCAAGGAATACATAGCCCGACCACTCGGCAAACCAGCCCACCATCGTGCGCACCCCGACATCGGTTTCTTGTCCGGGCAAGACGGTGAGCTGCACCCAATCGAGGATGAAGTGCTGCTTCTCGTCCCAGTAAGTGAGGAAATAGTTGCCTGGCGGGACATTCGGAATCGTGAAGGCGCCATTTACATCGCCGCGGCCCACCCACACGGCCTGGTCCCCGTTCTGCAAGTCGTTGAGCGCGATCCAGGGATAGGCGATAGGCCGTTCCAGCTTGGTGCCCATCAGGCCACCCCAGATGTCGCCCGTATGAAGCAGGCCGCCCTGGGATGGCGCGTACGTGGAGGTGGCCATGACCACACCGGTGACGCTGCCATTCTCCGGCGCTGTGTTTGTCAGTGTGTTGGTGGGGGCCACAAAGCCAAAGATGGTCCAGGGGAACGGCTCGGCGGCGACGACGAACTCGTTGTCAAGCCCTGTGCCTGCTTCCTGGAGCCACGTATCCCAGCCCTGGGAACCTTCGAGAGTGGTGGTCTGTATCCATTCCTCGCCATCAGGCGGTACGACCAGAACGTCGTAGCGCATCGGCCCGATGAAGGGAATGGTGACGTTGCCCTCGGCGTCGCTCAGGCATTCGCCCCCGGTGCCGGGAATGGGAATGGGATTGCCCTCGGGATCGAAGATGATGTCGCCGTTGCCATCCCGCTCGTATTCGCTGCAAAGCGGATTGCCGAAGAGGTCGGTCGTGATCTCACCGGCGATGTCGTTGATCAGGGCGCGGAAGCCTTCCAGGCCCTGCTCGACGGGGCCGTCGAATTGACCGTTGGTCATGACGCGGTCGTCAAAGACCTTGATCACCATCTGGGCCGGCGGTAGGGGCAGCGGATGCGCGGCCACAGTAATGAGGCCGGGTTCTTCCAGTGGCACATTAAAGTGCTCGCCGTCCACTTTATAACCGTCGGCCAGCACAGAGATGAGGTACTTGCCGGGCGGTAAGTCAATGCCCACCGTTTCGTTCAGGTCGTCTTGATTGCCCTGGGTATAGACCGGCGCCCAGCCAGGCACGGTTCGCACACCGGGCCAGTCGCAGGCGTCGGGATAGAGCGGGTCGCGGATTGTATTGGTGGGGGGATCGGTGTAGGCAAAGCAATGGGTCGTGTCGAAGGGATCCCCTGTATTGTCGACACTGATAAGGAAGTGATACGGTGACGTAATCACTTCGCCGGCCACCACCCCTGTACCGTCAAACGCCCGCGGTTCAGTGCGGGCATTGATCACCCTCAATGTGATGGTCGTGGTCACAGCCTGCACGACTTGAGGCAACTGAGGAGCCGCCGCAGTCTTTGGCTGTAATGAGATCGCCACGATAGGGGTGGCAAATAGCAAGCCAAATGCGGCGAACACCAACACCATAATGAGAAGCCGATGTCGCTGGTTATTCAGCCTGAAACCTTCATTTTTTGTTTTTTCAGTCATTATCGCACCTCCTGGAGAAGAACTTTAACAATTAAGATGCCCACGCCACGCACAATGCGCTACGCACTCATGGATGTAGCGTATCACAGAAAGCGGCTCGCCTACTACCGGGTAGGCCTTGCGTGGTGGTGACTTCTACTATCCTTCGTTGGTTACGGAGGGTGAGATACGGCGCCAAGGTCTAAAACGGACTTTTTAAATAGTGTTGGCCTGCATTCAGGAGAGAAATCTCTTCGGGATCCCAACTTTACCAACTTTGCCAACCTGAGCGGGTAAATTTCATCCTCAGGCGAGTCAAGCCCGGTGGTCAGTGAAGTGGAGTGTGTGCTAACCTACATGGTAGGGTGGTGGAATATCAAGCGGAACATCAAATCAATCCCCGCGAGTCAAACATCCACTCGTATCACCATGAACCATGCTTCATATTATGAGTAATCGATACCTGTAGAAAAGGAGGAGTTATGTTTAGCAAAAAACGAACGTTTCTTCTGATCGCGATCACTGTGACTGTCGTGTTTTTGGTCGTTTCGGCCGTCTACGCCGCCCACGTTACCATCGATACGGACGATGGTGCGGTGGATGCCGAATGGGCTAACGTGCCTATGAGTTTTGACGCTGGGGTGAGTACTAACGCCAACTATGACATCGTCGAAGCCTGGGTGGGCAACGCGGCGGATAACAGCGCGTTCTACTTCCGGGTGAACCTGGCAGACGGCGGTCAGTTGCCGCAGAACTATTCTGTTCTCGAAGCCCGGCTGGACTGCAATCAGGATGGTGATTACACCGATGCGGAAGACGTGGTCGTTTATTACGCGCTCGACACTTGGCTGGTCGAGCCCGGCAACCCTCTGGGCGAAGAGGTGGTCGAATGTCAGGGCAGCGACTACATCAATTGTGACTACTTGCCGGAGCCGAACAACTCCGACACGAACCCTGTCACGTTCGGGGAGGAGATCGCAGGAACGCCATATAACTATGAGTGGCAGGCCGACGTGAACAATGGCGATACCGATTGGTCGGCCTGCCTGGGGACGTTCAACGTCCAGTTCGCATCGGTGAATGCCAGCGGTGTCGTGCAGGATATCACGGGGTGGCGGCCCTACAGCGCCCCAAACGCTGTGGCGCTATCGGGCGTCGCCGCTCAGACCTCATTCACGTCTGTCTCCGTCTTCGTACTTGGTGTGATGGCCGTGGGTGCTTTAATTGTGATTCGTAGAAAACTCAAAGGAGAATAAAAGATGGATAAAAAAGAACAGTACACAAGCCCGGAGATTATCTACGAAGGCGACCTGGAGATCCAAGCGGGTAGCCCATTAGGCTCCGAGTTCCTCGATCTGGACGAGTTCGACTTCTAGTGCGAAAAACTGGGAGATTATTTCAAACATGGGAAAGGTCGTGCCCGAGTTCACCATCGGGTACGACTATGTTTGGAAAGGTATCTTCTCAAAATTCGATTTCTGCAAGCGGGCGAGGTAACTTCTCGCCCGCTTGCATGTGGTAGATTGGCCTCGTGCCGGCACGAGTTCCCATTTGCCATCTTGCCATTTGCCATTTTTCCAGGAGCGCTATGCGGGTTAAACGTTACGTCACAGGACTTATCCTTTTGTTGGTGCTATTGAGTGGCTGTGCGACGCGGCGGGCCGCCGACTTTGAGCTGTTGCTTTATCAAGGCGAAGGTGAGTTGGGCAGCGCCTCGCTTATGTTCTCCGATGTATTGGCCCAGGGAAAGCCCGTCGTGCTGGCGATGTGGGCTTCAAGCTGCCCCGTGTGTCTTACCGACATGGCGCTGTTGGAGCAGGTCAGCGCAGACTATGCCGGCGAAGTCGTCTTCGTTGGCCTGCACATTGGGCATTTTGTGGATTTGGGGACCGAAGAGGGCGCCCGCGCTTTTCTGGAAGATGAGGGCATCACCTTTCCCAACGGATTCACCCCCAAAGTCATGGTCGTACGGGACTATGAAGTGCTGGAAGTGCCATCCATTTTCTACGTCAAACCCAACGGCAGGATTCTGGATCAAACTTATGGCCTGGTGCGGGATACTGCCCTGCGCGAGCATATCGACGCGCTGATCACCGCAGCGAGTGATTGACCGGATACAGAAACGAGACGAAATCTTATGAAACGCATTCTGTCTACGGAGGCGGTGTGGCCTACGAAGCGCAATGATCAGGCGGCCCCCAAAAGCCGTTGGATTCTGGTCGCGACGTTTGCCATCCCGGCCGTGCTCGTCGTGGGCTTGCTGCTCCTTCTCGTTAGCTTCCGCAGCGGGATTGAGAACGCCGTCGCCGGCCTGGCGCATCTACTGCCGGTGGGCTATGCCTTCGCCGCCGGTATGGTCGCCAGTGTCAATCCCTGCGGCATTATCGTGCTGACTTCTTACGCATTTTACCAGGTGCGAGAACAAGAGGCCGATTCGACGGTCGCCCGGCGCGTTCTCTGGGCTGTCATCATCTCCAGTGTAATCGTGCTGAGTTTTGTGCTGATTTTTGCGCTTGTAGGAGGCTTGATTGCCGCCGGTGGGCAGTGGTTGGTCGGGGTGTTCCCCTATGCCGGACTGGCTACCGGCGTCGGCATGATCATGCTGGGCGCCTGGCTCCTGGTGACACGCAAGACCGTGGGGCTTGCGCCGGTCAAAGGGGTGACCGTGAGTCCCAAGCGCAGCCTGGGCAACGCGTTTCTGTTCGGCATTACCTATGCGTTGGCCTCGCTGGGGTGTACGCTGCCGGTGTTTTTAGTCGTCGTCGGGGGCGGGCTGATGGGGGAAGGGATCGGGGCTACTCTGGCTCAGTTCGTCGGTTACGCCCTTGGTATGGGCGTGGTGATCTTTGTCGTGAACGTCGGGGCGGTATTATTCAAACGGGCGCTGGCGCGCTGGTTGCGGGCGCTGACCCCGCACGTCCACCACCTGAGCGCGCTGTTCCTGATCGGGGCGGGGGCTTACCTGGTCTACTATTGGCTGATGTGAGGGAGACTTTCTTCACCGGATCCGCCGGCAGCACAGGTCGTTTCCCATCAGATAGGTCAAAACCAACTTTGCCAACTTTACCAACCAATTCCCATAGAATAAGAAAGCCAGGTCAGCGGTAAGAAAGCCCTGCTTTGTGTCATACTACAATAGAGTAACTCAGGTTGCTCCCCGCACATTTTTAAGGTTTTCTCCCGGCTTTGTGCAGTCACATGCGCCCAATTTCCGGCGATTTTTGGTCAACAGAGTGTATGGGTGGATCTTTGGGGTTTGGCCCGGCGCAGAGGGGCTACTTGGGTTAGCACATACCAATCATTTTAGTAGAGAGGAGGACGAAATGCCCCTAAAACGAGTCTCTAGCCTGGTATTGATAGTTCTGACATTTGGCGCATTGAGCTTCGGTGTCGTCGCGCGGGCAACCCCATCGGTCGCGGTGATCGATGACCCGCTGGTCCGTATGCCCGGCACGCAGCCGAACCCGGAGAATAACGTGGACCTCAAGGATGCCGCGCAATGTCTCCGCTGTCACAGTGACTACGACCTTGACATCTCACCGGGAGATAGCTGGCACGGGTCGATGATGGCGCAGGCCGGGCGCGATTTTCTGCTGTGGCCTGCGTTGACTGTGGCGGCACAAGATGCGATGTGGGCCGTGGGCAGCCCCAACGCGACGGACATCTGCGAACGCTGCCATTTCCCCACCGGCTGGCTGGAGGGACGCTCCGATCCCACCAACGCTTCGGCTATGGTGGCCGACGATTTCGACGGCATCAGTTGCGACTTCTGCCACCGTCTCTACGATCCCTTCTTCGAAGACACCCATGCAGGCATCCGTGAGGGCAGCGAGTGGCTGGCCTACTGGGACGAGACCAACACCGTCATCCCCTCGTCGAGCACCCAGGCGGATACCACCTATGCCGAAGATGCTTTGCAGGCCGCGCAGATCCTGCTCTTCAACGGCGATCCCTTTTTCATCAGTAACCAACCCTTCAGCGCGGCCTACACGGAGAACGGCGGCGGCCAGTATTTCGTTAGTGAGAAGGAACAGCGGCGCGGCCCCTTCGCCGACATCGTAGAGGAAGCCCACGACAACCTCTACAGTCGCTATCACAAAAGCCGCTACTTCTGTTCCACCTGCCACGACGTCTCCAACCCTGTCCTGGCCAATTTGAGCGCCGACCCGGCTAATCCCTTGCCGACCGAAGTGAACCCCGCCTACGCTTACTACCACGTCGAGCGCACCTGGTCCGAGTTTGCGCTGTCGGCCTACGGGCAACAGGGGGGTGCTGCGGGCGTAGGCCCCTTTGACCCCGCGATCTTCGAGACGTCGTACGCCGACAACAGCATCGCCAAGTGCCAGGACTGCCACATGCGCGACGTCGTGGGGCAGGCCGCGAGCCACCAAGATGCCGTCGTGCGTCCCACCGAGAGCGTCGAGCATCCCCAGAGTGGGATGCCGCTGCACGATCTGACCGGCGGCAACGCCTGGGTCTCCTGGATCCTCGCCAGCGCCATCCCCGGCTCGCCGAACTACGATCAGACCAACCACGATTTGCTCTTCCAGGACCCACTCAGCATCACCCTCGACCTGAGCCAGGGGCTGGGCATCACGCCCACGCTCCTGTTGAGCAGCGCCGAGCGGGCCAAAGAACAACTCGAGATGGCGGCGACCATCCAGAACGTGACCTACGATCCCGACACCGGCGCGCTGAGTTTCCGCATTCAGAACCAGACGGGGCATAAGCTCCTCAGCGGCTACCCCGAGGGGCGGCGGATGTTCGTCAACATCCGGGCCTACGCCGGCGGTACGTTGCTGCATGAGATAAACCCCTACGAGGACGTGACGGGCACCCTCAAGAGCATGCCCGGCGCACCATTGGACGCCAATGAGACGTACACGGATGTTCTGGTCTACGAGATGAAGACCTCTTCAACCCTCACCGGCGAGGACAAGACCTTCCACTTTGTCCTGGCCGATGGGCGCTACAAAGACAATCGCATCCCGCCGAAGGGCTTCAACATCGCCGACGCCGACGAGCGGCTCATTGAGCCGGTGTGGGAAGCGACGGTGGATCCCGCCTACTTCACCGCCGCGGAGTACGCCGGCGGTTACGATGACGTGTCCCTCACTATTCCGGCGGGGGCCGAGGCTCTCGAAATCAATCTCTACTACCAGACCACCAGCCGGGAGTACATCGCCTTCCTGCGCGATGAGATCAACGGCACGGTGCAGACCCTGCCTGCTGGCGCCTACGTGGCGCAGACCGATCCTTTCTTCGACCGGTTGCGGGTCTGGGGCGATACCATCTGGGAGCTGTGGGAACACAACAAGGATGTGCCGGGGGCCGCGCCGTATCTGATGGATCAGAGCACCCTGGACATCGTGACGATCACGGGAACCGGCTCCTACAGCGGTGATCAGACCGGGGTGGAGATCGACGTGCTTGACCGGGGGCCGGGCGACTGCCTGGAAGAGATCTACATCCGGCGCACCAGCAGCCACCATCCGGAGGCGATCAACGACAACCTGCGGACCGGCGTCTACTGGAGTCTATCACAGGATGGGTGCGCGCCGGGGGGCGACTTCACCGTCACGTTGGGGCTGCCCTACGTCAACGGCACAATCACCGGGGATGAACGGCTCTGTCGCTGGACCGGCAGCACCTGGGAGTGTGGGGAGAGTGCCGCCCATCTCTACGGCACCACCACCATCAGCCGCACCAACGTTCACGCGTTCTCCGACTGGACGGTGGGCGACGGGGTAGGGCCAAACTCGGTCACCGTGAGTTCCCTGGGTATGGAGAGGAGCAGTGCGTTCGTGGCGCTGGGGCTGGTTCTCATCACCATGGCTGCGGTCATTGTCTGGCACAAGCGCAGATGAGGCTTGCCCGCAGCGGCAATACCGGTCCTTCCGTTTGCATAAGTTCTGATTTTAATCCGGCGAGCCGCCGGTGGTGTTCTTTGGCCGGCGACTCGCCCTCGCTGGTTACGCCTTAAAGATGTAGCCCGCTCCCCGCACGTTCAAGATGTGACGTGGCGAGGATGGTTTAGGTTCCAGCTTGCTCCGCAATTGGTAGATATACCACTTGATGACATCGCGGGCCTCGTGTAGATGATTGCACTCGTATCCCCTCACAACTTTGACCAACTCCGGCGGGGGGATCGGTCGGTCGTCGTTTTCCATCAAATAAACCAAGAGCGCGTACTCGCTCTCCGTGAGATCCAGTGGGCACCCGTTCAGTTCGGCCTGCTGGTTCCCTAAATCTATCGAAAAATCGCCCCGGCGCAGCAGAGTCGAGGATGCTTCTGGGGATGGCGGAGGGGGAGACTGATTTTCCACGGCCTGCTGTCGCCTTTTCCGCAACACTTCGGACACGATCGCGCGCACCTCGCCGGCGGTGACCGGTTTGATCAGGTAAGCATCCAGGCCTTCCAGGATGGCTTCCCTGGCCGATTCGAGTGTTCCATGCCCGGTCAGGATAATGGTCGCCGTCTGCGGCCAACGCCAACTGGTCGCCTGCAGGATGCGCAAGCCATCGATGCGCCCTCCTAATTGCAGATCCAGCAAAACCAGGTCGAAGGCAATATCGCGTAAGTACTCTAATGCCTCTTCGCCGCTGGCTGCCGTGGTGACGACGTGGCCCTCTCCCGACAACGCACCGGTCAGAAAAAGCCGGATACCTTCTTCGTCATCTACGACAAGGGTTTTAAACTGTTCACTCATACACTTCACCTCCCCCCATGCTCATCAAACCATCTGACGGTTTAAGCATTACTCCCCTAGATCCTTCACCTTGACTCGAATGATATGCTAATAGGTCTATGCCGGTAGCCAGACGGTAAAAGTCGTGCCCTCGCCTTCCTGGCTCCGCACCTCGATTCGACCTTCGTGCTGCTGCACGATGTCCTTGCTGATGAACAGCCCCAAACCAAGACTGTCTTTTTTGGTGGTGTAGAACGGTTCGAAGATATGCACCTGTTCCTCAGCGGAAATGCCGATGCCGCCGTCGATGAATTCAACCTGAACACCGTAAGGCGCGGCGGTCTTGGAGACACGCACGTGCAAGCGCCCTCCCTCCGGCATAGCGTCCAGCGCGTTGAGCACCAGGTTGAGGAAAATCTGCTGTATGGCATCGGGTATCACCGCTAACATCGGCAGGTCATCCTCCGTTGTCAGCATCATCTCCACCTCGAAGTCTTGGGACTTCTTCTGGGTCAGGACTAACACGTTCCTCAGCAAGACATTCAGATCCGCTTTTTCCTTGTCCTGGGAAACATCCACGCGCCGGTGCAAGTTCCGCAACTGTTTTACGATCCGGGAAGTCCGCTGCAAGGCTTCGAAGGTTACAGTGAGATACTCGCTGGCATCGTCTCCCTTCTCCAACTGTTCCATGCCCAGGTTCAAACAGCCGACGGCTGATTGCAAGGGATTGTTGATCTCGTGAGCCAGGAAAGCCGCCATTTTGCCGGCGCTGGCGAGCCGTTCGGCCCCCAGAAGCGCAGCCAGGGTCTGTTTTTGCTCGGTGATGTCCTCGGCGATACCGGCCATGCGATAAAGCTGCCCCGACTCGTCTTGGAGGGGAAAAACGCGGACGTGAATCCAGCGCACATTGCCGTCGGGCCTGATGATGCGGAACTCCGTCTCTCGGCCTTCTCGCATGTGGGAGATGCGCTCCCGATCATCTGGATGCACATCGGCCAAGATCGTTTGCACATTTTCGGGCAAATTCCCGACAGTGCGGCCCCAAATCTTCTCGTAAGCCGGATTGATATACAGCAACCGGCCGCCGTCCGGCTCCGACAGCCACAGAATCTCGTCGATGTTCTCCGCCACCTGGCGAAACCGTTCCTCACTGATCCGCAGCTCCGCTTCCACCCGCTGGCGATCGGCGATTTCGGCGCGCAGCGCCTCATTCACCTCCAGCAGCGCGGCGGTGCGCTCTTGAACGTGCAGCTCCAAATCGTCACGGGACTGGCGCAGCATGGCCTCCGCCTGCTTCTGCCGGGTAATGTCGGTTGTGGTGAGAATGACGCGCCAATCGGCAAATGGGAGTGGGACGGCGCTGACGTTGGTCCAGATGCGGCTGCCATCCTCTTTCACGATCTCGATCTCCACATCGCGAATGAGGCGTTGCTCACGAAAAGCACGGCTGCTGGGAAACTCATCCGGCATCATCTCGCTGCCGTCGCTTCGCAGATACGTGCGTTGCTTATATTCGCCGTTCTGTAGCTGATCCTGTGAAAGCGCTAAGATTCGGGCCAGCGCGGGGTTCGAAAGCTGGATGTTGCGCGCATCATCCAGAATGGAAACACCGATAGGCAGGATGTCGAACAGCGCCCGCAGCTTTTGTTCACTTTCGTGCAACGACTGCTCGGCCTGTTTACGCTCGGTTATGTCCAACCCATAGAGATTGGCATAGCCTTTCTCCGTGACCGGCGCTATGGTGAGCGAGAAGGTGCGCTCATCACACAGCACCTCGATGACTTGCACCTGGCCGGTGTCGAGCGCCTTGACAACGCTGTGCCGCCAGTCAGCCGGCCCTCGATCTCCGACCTGAGCCTCACACCAAGAAAGCAGGAAAGCACTACCCGCGTTGGCGTATAGAATTGTCCCGTCTTTGGTCATCCTGAGTACCGGATTGGGATTCTCGCTTGGAAAACGGGACAGATTTTCGATCTCCGCCTGTGCTCGTACCCGCTCCGTCACATTGAAAAGCGAAAACGCCAAACCTTGCGTTTCGCCTTTCTGGTCCTTCACCGGCGTCAGTGTCCAATCCCAGTAAGTCGTTCCCCACTCAGGATGATCCGGGAACTTGAAAGGTTTGGCCCGGAATTCGACCGGCTCGCCGGTATCTCTGACACGCTCGAAAATCGCCTGGTTTTCCGCGTGAGGAAATAGTGCGAAATGATTGCGGCCGATCAACTCCTCGCGACTGCGACCGCATCCTTTCGCATACGCGGAGTTGACCTCCACAAAGTTAAAGTCCGTATCCAGATAGGCCAGATGTGCGGGCGTGTTCTCCATAATGACTTGCAGGATGTTTCGCTCGCTCTGCCGTGTCGCTGCTAACGCCTCCATTTGCTTGCGGTGGAGAACGTGCTCGGTGACTTCACTGGACAGAATCAGTACGCTATCCTTATCATACTCTCGACATAATGCCGCATTGGCATCCCGCATCTCGGTTAGAATTGCGGAAAGTTCATCTCGTAGTCCAGCAAAATCCTCCTGCTGCGCCGGAGACAGGTTCTTGACCCGCTTTTCTATAGCGCTGATCCGTTGCTCTAAGTTTTGCTCCATAGACTCACCTTTGCCGGTAGATCTGTAGAATGTGGCCACCATAATTTCATTATACTCAGGAGCGAGGCTCACACCAGCCCGTCCTGTTCCCTCACACGCCTCTACCTGGCAACTGACACTCTCACTTTCCTCATCACCAAGCACCCGTTTCGGTCTAGTCCGTTTCACCAAACAGGTTCATTCGACTGCGCCGGTTTTGCGTCTCTGCGTAGATGGATACTGAATATACTTCCCTTTCCCACTTCACTCTGCAGATCCACATGCCCGCCATGGCCCTCGGTCAGACTCCGTACCAACGCCAGTCCCAACCCGGTGCCCCCCGATTTCTTGGTGAACAGCGGATTGAAGAGTCTACCCTGATCTTCCGGCGAGATACCCATGCCGGTATCGGCGACCGAGACGACGATCCATTCTTCATCCGGCGCTTCGGTCGTCACTTCTAGTTTCCCGCCATTGGGCATCGCCTGGAACGCGTTGCGAATGAGATTGTCCAGGACGAGATTGAACTGGCCGCCGTCCCCCATAATTTCGGGCAGCGCGGGAGACAAATGGATTACCACATCCACGTTCTTCGGGATGCGCGCGCCGGTCAAAGCGTCTTGCACGACCTGGTTGACGTCGACCTCACGCCAGGAAGCCGGCGTGGGCCGCGCGACGGTGAGCAGGCTTTTGACGATCTGGTCCGACTTTTCGACGCCGGCATTCAGGATCCCCAAGACCTTGGCTACGTCGGAGCTTGGGTTGCCCAGGCTCTCGTCAAGAAAGTGGGTCGCGCCTTTGATCAGGCCCAGGGCATTGCGCAACTCGTGGGCCACGCCTCCGGTAAGCTGGCCCAACAAGGCCAAATGCTCGTACCGCGCCAGGCGCTCCTGCAATTTCCGCCGGTAGGTGACATCGGTGAACGAGGCCACGCTGCCGATTACGGTTCCGGTATCGTCGGTGAGGGGATGCGTGGACACCTTCACGGTCAATGCCTTGCCGGCACTGCGCCGAACGGCGATCTCGCCGGTCCAGCGATGGATCTCCTCCACGGCTTCTACGAAACCGGCTATACTTCCTCTTTCTGCGGTGGAGACCTCGCCGATTTTTCGGCCCGCGATTTCTTCCCGGTCGCGTCCGAACATAGACGCGGCCACAGTATTGGCGTAAACAATCTTGCCTTCCAGATTTGAGATGAGCACACCATCGGTAATCAAGTTCAGCGCATCACATACGATGCCCGGGTACGCTTTGATCGTATCAAAGCCTGTTGAATCCTCGCGCAATGCAGCCACATCAGGGTCTGCGCCCCCGATGTCATTCATTTTTCTTCCTTTTCTTCTTGAGCCTCGCTCTCTTGAGCCTCGCTCTCTTGAGCGACCTCTACCTCGGTATACAAGGTGCACTCTCCGCCTACGCTGGGATCGAGCACACACAGACAGCCTTCATTTTCTGGATGCTGGCAAACAATCGTACACGTCACCGTCCCGCGCCCCGTGGAGGTATACTCTTCACACTCGGCGTAAGGGCACTCTAACTTGATGATAACTCTTGGACTCATATGAATATCTCCTATTCTTTCCGGCGGGATAAAATGTGCGTGGATAATCCGAGAAACGCTTCCGCCGCTTCTGCTTCGGTTTCGGACAGTGTGGGGTGCGGGTGGATCGTCAGCGCCAGGTCTTGTGCCAACGCGCCCATCTCCACTGCCAGCGCGCCCTCGGCGATCAAATCCTCCGCCCCGCGTCCGACGATGCCCACGCCCAGCACGCGCTCCGTCTTGGCATCGAAGACCATCTTGGTCAACCCCTCGGCCTCCATCGTCACGGCGCGTCCTGATGCCGCCCATGGAAAGCGTCCCACCTGCACGTCGAAATCCACGTCTTCCGCTTCGATTTCCGTCAGGCCACACCAGGCGATCTGCGGATCGGTGTAGATCACCGAGGGAACACAGCGCACGTCGAAAGCCGCCGGCTTACCGGCGATCACCTCGGCGGCAATCTTGCCCTCGTGCATGGCTTTGTGCGCCAGTAGCGGCGGGCCGATCACGTCCCCGACGGCGAAGATGCGCTCGTCATTGGTGCGGCGTTCCTCGTCTACAATCACGAAGCCTTTGTCGTCCACTTTGACCTGGGTGTTTTCCAGGCCGATGTTCTGCGAATTGGGCCGCCGCCCGATGAAGACCAACACGCGATCGAATGTCTGCTCGCGCTCCTTCACGTCACCCTCCAAAGTGACCTTCACGTGATCGTCCTCTTCTTGCACGCCGACCACCTTGGTGTTGAAGTGCATGGCGTTGAACGCACGTTTAACCCGCCGCTCGAGGTACTTGACCAGGTCGCGATCCACGCCCGGCAGCAGCCCGCCGGTCATCTCTACCAGCGTGACCTGGCTGCCCAGGTACGCGTAGGCCGATCCCAGCTCCACGCCGTTGAACCCGCCCCCCACGACCAGCAGCCGTTCGGGGATGTCGGGCAGGCTGAGCGCCCCGGCGGAACTCACCACCCGGCTCGTTTCGTCAAACTTGGTTCCGGGCAGGGGGATGGGCGTCGAGCCGGTAGCCAGGATGGCGTGCTCGAACTTGACGTGGGCAAAATCGGAACCTTCCAGGCGTACCTGGTTCGAGGACTCGAACGTGGCGCGCGCCTGGATCACCTGCACGTCGCGGGCGTTAGCCAGCTTCTCCAGCCCGGAGACCAACCGGTTGATCACCTTTTCTTTCCAGCCGCGCAGCGCGTCTATGTCGATTTCCGCTTCGCCAAAGTGGATGCCCCATGCGTCGGCTGCACGGGCGTCGCGCAGCAGGTGGGCGACCTCCAACAAAACTTTGGCCGGAATACAGCCGCGCAGCAGACACACGCCACCCAGCCGCTTCTCCTGGTTGATCAGCGCCACTTCCAGCCCCAGATCTGCCGCCCGGAAGGCGGCGGCATATCCGCCCGGCCCGCCACCGATGACGGCGACCTGCGTTTCCAGCGTTTGCTCTCCCATAACCATGATATTCCCTCCTTATGCCACCAACAGTAATTTGCCGGGGTTTTCCAGCGCGTCGATCACGGCGCGCATGAAGCGCGCCGCGTCGGCGCCGTCGACCACACGGTGATCGAAGGTCACGATCAGCGGCAGGATGTAGCGCGGCACGATCTCTTTATTCTCGCGCACGACCGGCTGCCAGCGCGCCCGCGCCATGCCCAGAATCGCCACCTCCGGGTAATTGATGATCGGCTCGAAGCTGCTGCCGCCCAAAACGCCAATGTTGGTCAGCGTGAAGGTTCCGCCCTGCAACTCCTCCAGCGATGCCTCGCCCGCTTGCGTGCGCTTGACCATCTCCTCCAGTTCGACCGCCAGCTCGGCAATCGACTTGCAGTCTACGTCGCGGATGACGGGCACGATCAAGCCGCGTTCCGTATCTACCGCCACGCCCATGTGATAATAGTGCTTGAGCACGATCTCTTCGTTTGCGGGATCGAGGCTGGCGTTGAAGCGCGGGTGCGCCTTCAACGCGGCCGCCACCGCCTTCATAACAAATACCGTCATCGTCAGGCTGCCGCGCTCCAGCTTGGTCTTGTACGCTTGCCGCAGTTCTTCCAATTCGGTGATGTCCGCCTCGTCGTGGTGGTTGACGTGCGGAATCTGCGACCAGGACAGCGCCATGTTCTTGGCGATAGCGCGCCGCACCGAACGTAGCGGGGTGCGTTCCACCGCTCCCCAGCGGCTGAAATCGGGCAGCGGGGGCGCTGCAAACGGCGCCAGACCGGCCTCCACCGCCCTGGATGGGGCTTGTTTCTCTTTTTCGGGAGCGGCCTTGGCGGGAGCTTCCTTTTCTGCAGGCCCTTTCTCGGCGTAAGCGCGCACATCCTCGGCCAGCACGCGGCCTCCCGGCCCGCTGGGTTTCACGCGTGCCAGATCGACGCCCAACTCGCGCGCCAGGCGGCGCGTCGAGGGTGCTGCCGGTACGGGCAGCGCGTCCTTGTCCGGCTGCCTGGCCGTCCCTTCGACAGCCGTCACTTCGACAGCCGTCGCTTCGACGGCCGTCTCCTTGGCCTGCTCTTCCGATTCGGGCTTCTCCGTGGTTTCTTTCTCGGCCTCGGGTTCGGCCTCCGCTTTATCCGTGCCGCCATCGAAGACGAGCAGCACGTCACCCACATTCACCCGGTCGCCCGCTTCGACGCGAATCTCCTGCACGGCTCCGCTGTACGGTGAGGGGATCTCGACGGCGGCCTTGTCCGTCTCAACCACCAGAATGTTTTGGTCCTCCTCCACCTCATCACCCACCGAGACCAACACCTCCTGGATCTCACCCTCGTGAATGCCCTCTCCCAAATCCGGTAACTTGAACGCTCGCGCCATTTCAAACCTCCTTAGCGAATAAGCTCTCAGCAATCAGCTTTCAGCTTTCAGCCAAAGCATAGTACGCTCGGCGGAAAATAAACCACGGAATACACAGGATACACGGAATTAGAATATAAAAATCTGCTTAATCCGCTGAATCTGCTGACAAAATTTTTGTGCTCGTAGGTGTGGAATCCCATATAGAGACCCTTAGCTCTTGACGGACAGTGTCTCGCGGGCAGCATGCACGATTCGCCCGGTGTCCGGTAGATACGTCTTCTCGTAGGCGAAGAACGGGACGATGACATCGTAGCCTGTCACGCGCCGCACGGGTGCTTCCAGGTGCCAGAACGCCTTTTCCACCAGCCGGGCCGTGATCTCGGCGGCGGGGCCGAAGCTGCGCGGCGCTTCATTGACGATCACCACACGCCCGGTCTTGCGCGCCGACGCGGCGAACGTCTCATAATCTAGCGGCGCGATGGTGCGCAGGTCGATCACCTCGCTCTGCACGCCGTCCTCCTGCTGCAATACGTCCGCCGCCTCCAGTGTCGGGCGCAGCATCGCGCCGTAGGAGATGAGCGTCAGGTCGGAACCCTCGCGCACGACCTCGGCTTTGCCCAGGGGCAGGGTCTCTTCTTCCTCGGGCACTTCCTCGCGGAAGGCGCGGTAGATGGCCTTTGGCTCGTAGAAGACCACCGGGTCGGGGTCGCGGATGGCGCTGAGCAGCAACGCGCGCGCACTCCGTGGCCCGGAGGGAATTACCATCTTGAGTCCCGGTGTGTGCGCGTAATAGGCTTCCCGGCTCTCCGAGTGATGTTCGAGTGCCCGGACGCCAGCCCCGTAGGGTGTGCGCAGCACGAGGGGGACGTGATACGCACCTCGCGAGCGCCAGCGCATGCGCGCGGCGTGGGATTCGAGCTGCTGGAAAGCCAGGTAGCTAAAACCGGAAAACTGGATCTCGCACACCGGCTTGAGGCCGTAGACGGCCATGCCGACCGCCGTGCCGATGATGGACGACTCGGCGAGGGGCGTGTCCATCACCCGCTCCGCACCGTACTTATCCCGCAATCCCTCGGTGACGCGGAAGACGCCACCGTCCACGCCCACGTCCTCACCCAGGACGAGCACGTCGTCGTCTCGCTCCATCTCCTGGTGCAGCGCCAGGTTTAGCGCCTTGACCATCGTCAGCTTAGCCATTGGCAGCCTCCTTTTCTTCCAGTTCGCGGGCCAGTTCGTCCCGCTGTTCCCGCAGATAGGGCGGCATCTCGGCGTAGATGTGATCGAACATCGTCAGCGCCTCGCTGCTCAGTTCCTCCATCTGCTTTTCCGCCCGCTCCACGGCTTCCCGTATCTCGACCTTGATCTCATCTTCCAGCGATGCGATGTCCTCCTCTGAGAGCAGCCCCTTGTCGATAAGGTACTTCTGGAAGCGCGGGATCGGCTCGCGCTTTTCCCACTTGGCGACCTCCTCCTCGTCCCGGTAGACGCTGGGATCGTCGGCGGTGGTGTGTACCGAGAGCCGGTAGGTGACGTTCTCGATCAGCGTGGGGCCATCGCCGGCGCGGGCGCGCTCAACCGCCTCACGGGCAGCGACGTAGACGGCGAGCACGTCGTTGCCGTCCACCTGGATGCCGGGGATGCCGGCGGCGAGCGCCTTCTGTGCGAGAGTCTTGGCCGCGGTCTGGTGCGCGCGGGGGATCGATATGGCCCACTGGTTGTTCTGGCAGACGAAGACCGCCGGCACCTGGAACACGCCGGCGAAGTTCAACGCCTCGTAGAAATCGCCTTCGGAGGTGGCCCCGTCGCCGAAGAAGGTCATAGCGACGTCGTCCTTGCCGCGTAGCTTGATGGCGTAGGCGATCCCGGCGCCGTGCAAAATTTGCGTGGCAACGGGGATGGCGACGGGCAAAGCGTTCACGCCCTCGGGCACCTGGTTGCCCTGGTAAAAGCCGCCATACGCCAGCAGTACGCTCTCCATCGACTGGCCGCGCCAGAGCTGGGCCGCCGTCTCGCGGAAGGCGGGCACTAGCCAGTCGGACGCGCGCAACGTGGCTACTGCGCCAAGTTGCGAGGCTTCCTGCCCCTTGATGGGCGCAAAGGTGCCCAGCCGTCCCTGCCTCTGTAGCTTTAGCATCCGCTCGTCGAACTCGCGCCCCAGCAGCATCGTCCGGTGCAGCCGGAGCAGGAGGGCATCGTCCATCTCCGGTTCCAGGGATTTGTCCAGGTTGCCGCCCTCATCCAGAATAGAAAGCCGCTCTATCTGATGTGAAAGTTCAATCGTCTCTCTTGGCATCTTTACGCTCCTTTATACAAGTCGGCGTCGCGGAAGCGGCTGAGGAAAGCCGCCGCCCGAAAGTCCTCATCTCCGGCGCGGACGTTCCTGGCGCTCGTGGTGATTCACAACGATCAATAGTGTATCAGGCTAATCCCCAGCAGCTTGACCAGCGCCACATTCTGCAAATGGCCGATCCGTCCGCGTTTGACCCAATGCAAAGCAACGGGGGTTGTCTAGTCAGGCGCAACCGCTGCGGCCAGTTGTCCAACTTCGTCAGACACGTCTTTCCCAAGCTTGATGACAACCTGGTCTACATCTGCCGACACTTTGTCGATCTTGGTCTGAAGCTCTGTCAGGGCCTCCGACATTTTCTTTTGCGCGTCAATGTACGTAGCCTCGGCCTTGTTTTTGATCTCCGAGCGCATTTTCTCGCCGGATTGAGGGGCATAAAGCAGCGCCATTACGGTCCCTGCCGCCCCACCGATAACGAACCCACTGAAAAATGTTCCAAAACCACCATTCTTAGCCATCTCAAACTCCTTTCTGTTGAAAATATAAATTATAGACTTGCTTCCAGACGCTCGAGTTCTGCTTGCAGTGCCTGGATACGCTGACGCATCCGCAAAATGACGTCAATCCCGGCTAAATTGATGCCCAGACTGCTCAGACGGCGAATACGTCGCAACTCCACCAACTCCGCTTCGGTCAGCACTTGGCTTACCAACCCCCAACGCATGCACCGGCGCACGATGCGGGGATGAAGGCCTGTGCGCTGAGCAGCAATCTTGATTGTGATTTGTGTTTCTTCCCGGTGCTCAATCATGGTCTACTCGCCTTTCTCAGAAATGCGCTGTAATTCTTCAAACAGCTCCTTTTGGCGTGATGTGAGCGTCGTCGGTAACTGCACAATGACCTCGGCGAGAAGATCGCCGTGGACTTCGGGATTGTTCAAGTGGGGCATCCCCTTGCCCCGCAGCCGGAAACGTTGCCCGTTTTGCGTGCCTTCCGGGATGTTCAGCCGCACAGCGCCAGCCAACGTGGGCACTTCGACTTTGCCGCCTAGAATGGCCGTATACAGGTCTACCGGGACGGTGGTGCGCAGGTCGTCTCCCTCCCGTGCAAAGCGGGGATCGGGTATGACGTTGATGCGCAGATACAGATCGCCCGGTTCGCCCCCTGCCGCGCCGGCGACACCTTCTCCGCCCATACGAATGCGCGTGCCATCGCGCGCCCCGGGGGGAATCTTGACTTGCAGACGGCGACCGACTGCTGGATGGTCACCATCTTTTTCGAATAACCGGGTGGCGCCGTGGTAGGCTTCCTGGAGCGTTATCTCCACCTCTTGCTCAAAATCGCGTCCCCGCTGCGGTGTAACCCTGTACTCGAATCCCGACGGCGCGCCGCGCGCGGCAGCGCCTTGCGCGGCTGTCCCACGCATACCGCCAAACATCTGGTTGAAGAAGTCGGAGAAGGGACTGCCGCCGCCGAAGAGGTCCTCCAGATCTTCCGGCGTACTATAGCGCACGTTGACCCGTGGATCGACGCCTCCCGGCGCGCCGGCCTGCCAGCGGCTCCAATCGAAGTCACCGGGTTGGCCCACTTGCTGGTAACGCTGCCACTCCACGCCCAGTTGGTCGTATTTGCGGCGCTTTTCTGGATCGGAAAGCACCTCGTAAGCCTCGTTGAGTTCTTTGAAGCGTTCTTCGGCCTGCAGGTCATCTGGATTGACGTCCGGGTGCACCTGGCGCGCCAGTCGCCGGAATGCCTTGCGAATCTCTTTTTGATCAGCATCACGACTTACACCCAGCCTTTCGTAATAGTCTTTATATTCCATAGCCAGTTATCGGGTTCCTGAATTACACAGCCACGATCACCCGCGCGGGCCGCAACAGGCGGTCGTCCACTACGTAACCCTGCTCCAAAACTTCTACCACCGTCTCAGCCTTGACCCCGGCATCCTGATGCGGAACGGTGCCGACTGCCTCGTGCACTTCGGGATCAAAGCGTTTCCCTTCAGGATCCAGCGGGATGACGCGCTCGCGTTCTAAAAATTGCATAAAGGCATGATGGGTCAGTTCCACGCCGGCATACAGGGATTGCACATCGCCGGGCTTGCTTTCCAGCGCGCGTTTGAGGTTGTCGGCTAGATGGGTCAAGGCGCGCAGCAAACGTTCGCGCTCCGCCGCGATCTGGGCTTCTGCCCAACGACGTTGGCGCTTGCGATAGTTTTCCATCTCGGCCTGCAACCGTAGCGCGCGGTTGCGCCACACTTCCGCGCTCTCCGCTTCAGGCTCTGTCTCAGGGATTGCTTCCTCTACGGCAGACGCTTCTTCTGCGAGCAGGACTTGTTCACCTTCCAGCGTGGCGTCGTTCGCCTGGCGCGTAGACTTCACCGGGATCGGTACTTTGCTCATGGACGCTCCTTATGCCACCTCTTCGAATTCGCCTTCGACAACCTCTTCCTCTTCAGGCTCACCGCCATCTCCTGACAGTCTGCCCGGTCCGCCAGTAGTCTGCGGTCCGGCCTGTTGCTGGGCATAGACATGTTGCCCAATGGCCTGGCTGGCCTGTTGTAGTTGCTGGATCAGCCGGTGGATACGGTCCACATCCTCGCCTTCACGTGCTGCGTTGAGGTCTCTGATGATCTGCTCGATGCGTCCGCGATCCGCCGAGGAAACCCGGCCGCCATACTCGTCCAGCACCTTTTCGATCTGGTAAACCATTGCATCGGCCTCGTTGCGCGCCTGCACCAAATTCTTGCGGCGTTGATCTTCGGCCTCATAACGCCGGGCGTCGCGCATCAATCCTTCCACATCCTGCTCGCTCAGGTTCGTCGCGGCGGTGATGGTGATTTTTTGTTCCTTGCTCGTGGCCTTATCCTTCGCCGAGACATTGAGGATGCCGTTAGCGTCGATGTCAAATGTCACCTCGATCTGCGGGACACCCCGTGGCGCCGGGGGAATACCCTCCAGGTTGAAGCGCCCCAGGCTGATGTTGTCTGCAGCCATCGAGCGCTCGCCCTGCAAGACGTGGATGGTGACCACGGTTTGCCCGTCGGCGGCGGTGGAGAAGGTCTCGCTCTTGCGTACCGGGATGGTCGTGTTCCGGTCGATCAACGGCGTCATCACCCCGCCCAGCGTCTCCACGCCGAGCGTCAACGGCGTCACATCCAGCAGCAAGACGTCGCGCATCTCGCCACTCAACACGCCGGCCTGGATGGCTGCCCCAATGGAGACCACCTCATCCGGGTTGACGCCCTTGTGCGGCTCTTTGCCACCGGTCAGTTCGCGCACGAGGTTCTGGATCATCGGCATACGCGTCGCGCCGCCGACCAGCACCACCGCATCCAGGTCTGCCGCCTTCAAACCGGCATCTTTCAACGCCTGCTCGAACGGGAGCTTGCACCGTTCCACCAGGTCGTGCGTTAGTTGTTCGAACTTGGAGCGCGTGAGCTTGATCTGCAAGTGCTTGGGGCCGCTGGCGTCCGCCGTGATGAACGGCAGGTTGACCTCGGTCTCCACCATTGTAGAAAGCTCAATCTTGGCGTTCTCCGCCGCATCCCGCAAGCGTTGTAAGGCCTGCCGGTCCTGCCGCAGGTCAATTCCCTGCTGCTTTCTGAACTCGTCCACAAAGTGATCGACAAGACGTTGATCCCAGTCGTCGCCGCCCAGGAACGTGTCGCCGCTCGTCGACTGAACCTCGACAACGCCTTCGCCCACGTCGAGGATCGAAACATCGAAGGTGCCGCCACCCAGATCGAAGACCAAAATGGTCTCGTCGCCGGTTTTATCAAGGCCATAGGCCAGCGAGGACGCCGTCGGCTCGTTGATGATCCGCCGGACGGTCAGCCCGGCGATCTGGCCCGCGTCTTTCGTGGCTTGGCGTTGGCTGTCGTTGAAATAGGCGGGGACGGTGATCACGGCTTCGGCCACCGGTTCGCCCAGGTACGCTTCCGCATCCTGTTTCAGCTTGCGCAGGATCATGGCCGATATTTCCTGAGGAGAATACTCTTTATCTTTGCGCGGCACGTAGACGCGTGCGTCGCCGTTGGGTCCCTCCACGATCTTGTACGGCAGCAGGTCGCGCGCTTTCTCCACCATGGAATCGTCGTAGCGCCGGCCCATCAAACGTTTGATGGAGTAAATGGTGTTATCCGGGTTGACAACCGCCTGCCGGCGCGCCGTCTGCCCGACGAGTTGCTCGCCATCCTTGGTAAAGGCCACGACGGAGGGGCACAAACGCCCGCCTTCAATCGTTGGAATGACGGTCGGTTCGCCGCCTTCCATAATCGAGACTACCGAATTTGTCGTTCCTAAATCAATACCTATGATCTTAGTCATGTCGTACTCCTTTACTGCACACATCAATCCATATTTGCACTACCATACGTAGCATCTATCACCGCGCCGCCGCATATCCAAGCCCAGCGGCTTCCGGGAAGGTTGAAGGGAAAGCAGGCCCATCAACTAGCGCGGCTCCCATCGCACCGCATCGAAGGCAATCAAGCGGGTGAGGCGGGGTTCGAATGTAACATCTGCCAGCGAAACGTAGCCGGAGCCATCCCCGCGGAACCGGTAGGTGCCCAGCGAGATCCATTGACCGCCGTTCAGCGATTGGTCAACGATTTGTAGTGAAAGCCCTCCCTCGTGGGCGATCCAGTAACGGGCCTGCGCTGTCGTCGTAAAGCGATTAGGGATGTAGACGAAGACCTCGTAGAGGCCGGGGTTCAGGTTGGGATACCAGCGCGCCCAGTTGTAGTTCGCGCGTGCCGTGTCGTTGTTCTGCGTCCACAATAACTGGTTGTTGTAACCTTCATTCTCAGTGCGCCAACTGCTGGCGGCGCCACCCGTGACAAAACCCGCATCCTGGTTATCAACGATGATCGCAGTCCCGGTGGGACGTCCGAGCATGGGCGGCTCGCTGGTAAGCTGTATGCGGGCAAGACCGGTATTTTCATAGTATTGCACTTCCAGTGTTGCCGGGCCATCTCCTAAGTAGATACTGGACGTATAGAGGGTAGAAGCCTGATCGTACCAGGCATCAACCAGTAAGTGCCCATTGACCCACAAGCGCGCACCGTCGTCCGTCGTTAGCCTGAAGGTGTACATATTCGCCGCGACGTCTAGCGTGGTCGTCCAGCGCGCCGAAAAATGGTTCTCGCGCACAATTCCCGGCGCGGGAGAGCCGGTCTGCCAGTTGTGGTTAATTACCGCTTCATGGCGTACCAAAGCGGGTGGGCCACTCAAAGTCATATTGTTGTAATACTCCGCGCGCCATCGGCCAGCCCCAGGCTCGGCCTGGACCCACGACAGTTGAGCTACTGCGTAACCGGTGTTCTCGTAGTATTCCATGCGCACCAGATGGTGTCCGGCGGATAGATACTGGTAGACGTGATCGGTTTGCGCGGCCCGGTCGAACCAGGAATCCAAAATCAACACGTCGTCGATCCACAGGCGGACACCGTCATCGCTGGTGACGGAGAAACGATACATACCTGGGGTAACGTCGATGTAGCGCATCCAGCGCGCCGAAAACTGATCGGCGGCGACTTCAGGATAGGGCGACCCAACACCCCAATTGTAATTGATGTCCGTTTCCATCGTCACCAGAACCGGCGCACCCGTTAGCTGCATGTTATTCCAGTAACTGGCCGTCCAGAAGGGATCGCTGTGTTGTGGTTCTATGGGGCCTTGCGCCAGCGCCGATGCTGGCACAAGCAAGGTCAATAGCAGGGTAATAAATAAACTGAGTTTCTTAAACATGGTTATACTCCTTTTTTGATTAAGCAATATCCATCTCGGATTGCAATTGTAGCCACTTGACAATATCACGACGGCGCAAAAGACCTTCCAGCGTGCCTTCGTGCATGACGGGAAGCTGGCGCACATCGCGGCGTGACAGACGGTCCAAAGCTTCACGGGTGTTGTCTTCTGGCCCAATCGTAATCAACTCTTTTGCCGGCGTCATAATCTCTTGGACATACGTCGTTTGCCACGCGTCACGAGCGACGGCGCGCACATCATCCAGCGTCACCAGTCCCTCTAGCCGGCCATCTTCCATAACCGGAAACGCATAATCGTCATTCTCCATCACGTAATTATGAACTAGAGTCGCTACCGTGCTGGTAGGAGAAACAATCGGCGGGGTTTTGCGCATCAATTCTGTCACCGGCACATCCTCAAGGACGTCGCGGATGACGAGTTGCTGATAGCTTTGCACAGCGGCATTTTGGAGGAACCAGCCGATAAAGGCCAGCCATACTCCATTGATGAGTCCCGTTCCCAACAAGGGGATTCTTGCACCGAAGGCCATACTAATCCCGCTGAAAATCATCAGCCAGGCAATGAGTTGCCCACTCCTGGAAGCCCAGCGCGTAGCTTTCTTCAGATTGTCGGTGACGGCCCAAAAGAAGGAACGTAGAATCCGTCCGCCATCGAGGGGGAAACCCGGAATAAGATTGAATAGTCCCAAGACAATGTTGACCGTTCCCAACCATAAAACCATCGTGGATAGCGGCCCCAATTGCTCAAGAATGCGTTCTGGTGTTCCGAAAGGCGTTTGGACGTTGGCAGTGAGGATAAAAATCACCAAAAAGATACCGCCGATGACAAAGCTGGTGAGTGGCCCTAAAATCGCCATGACGAATTCAGATCCGGCCGAAGCCGGTTCACGTTGTATGTTGGACACACCGCCAAAAAGGAACAGGGTAATGTTGTTCACCGGGATGCCTTGTGCACGAGCCACCAAAGCATGGCCCAACTCGTGCATCAGCACCGACGCAAAAAACAATAGAGAAGTCACTAGTGCCAATCCCCAACGCAATGTGAAACTCCAGTCGCTGTGCAGACCGCCGAAGGCAGTGCCCAGATTCCAGGTAGCGAGAAAGAAAATGACCAACCAGCTCCAGTCCACCCGGATTTGAATGCCAAATATCTTGCCGATCTTAAAACCACTGCGCATTTTGTATCTCCTTACTCAACTCGAATTCATCTGTCGCCAATCCACATTTTTAGCATAAACAAAAATCGCGCCCACAACTGTCGTCGAGGGTTGGAAGTACCGTTGGTTTAGGTTAGCAGAGTTTGATTTACGTTGGGTGCATCCACTCGGATCGGGGACGTGAACGCGCGCCCCGCCACTGGATGCTGTCAGGCGTAACGCAAATCCAACTTCTAGCTACCGGACACTTTTTTAGAAAAGCGGTTGATTGACACGGAAAACCAGGTAAAGTAAAGATGTCAACCACTTTACCGAAGGAGGTTTTCATGTCAACCAACCAACTCTATCATACTTGGTA
>Ga0334883_1000141_pt1 | contig 135532 bp, 120 predicted proteins | sample GraSluR1_MG_6_FD_207230 | JGI IMG/M metagenome (GOLD analysis project Ga0334883, IMG submission 207230) | Sludge microbial communities from methane-producing bioreactor in Wageningen University, Netherlands - Granular Sludge_09_05-R1 | ecosystem: Engineered > Bioreactor > Anaerobic >...
CTTATTTGAAATATTAATATTTTATCCAGTAACTAGTTGCTGTAATGCTCCCTCTTTTACAAGATAGAGATAACATTATGTCATTGGATAATTAATCTAAACTTAGCAGGAGCACAAACTACCACTAAGTAAGATTCATTTATAAATACACTATATAAAATACATTATTTACTTATATATTTATTAAAAAACATAGTAAATTAGGTATTTTAAATATAATTAATGCAGATAATTTATATTAAAAGTGAAAGGAGATTTTATAGAAAAATAAGGAGGATGTTTTATGAAAAATAGATATGGATTAGCAAATAAAAATTGGCATAGTATGACTTCTGACGAAGTAATAGGTTGTTTAGAAACTAATGACTTGAAGGGAATAACAGAAAAAGAAGCTCAAAATAGGATTGAAGAATTTGGTAAGAATCTACTTCCAGAAGGTAAAAAGGAAAGTCCTTTTATAAAGTTTCTAAAGCAGTTTAATGATGTACTTATTTTTGTACTTCTAGGATGTGCTGTAATAGCAGCTGCTTTAAGGCATTTTGTTGATACAGGAGTAATAATTGGAGTTGTTGTTATAAATGGAGTTATAGGTTTTTTACAAGAGAATAAAGCAGAAAGAGCTCTTGAAGGAATAAAAAATATGTTATCTCTTAGAGCACATGTAATGAGAGACGGTAAAAGAATAGAAATAGATTCAGCAGATTTAGTAGTTGGTGATATTGTTATATTAAATCCTGGAGATAAAATACCAGCAGATATGAGACTTATTAAAACAGTTAACTTAAAAGTAGAAGAATCAGCATTAACAGGCGAATCTACAGCAGTAGAAAAGAGCGTTGATGTCATTGATGAAAATTCAGTGCTTGGAGATAGAACTAATATGGTCTTTTCTGGTACTGCAGTTAGTGCAGGTACAGGACTTGGTGTAGTAATAGCAACGGGTAAAGATACTGAAATTGGTAAAATAAATAAAATGCTGTGTGATGTAAAAAAGATAACTACACCACTTATTAGACAGACTTCAAAATTTGGTAAAACTATATCAGTTTCTATTGTAATTATCGCCATAGTAGTATATTTCTTTGGAGCATTTTTTAGAGATTATGGAACAAGTGAACTTCTACTTTCAGTTATAGGACTTGCAGTTGCGGCTATACCAGAAGGACTGCCAGCAATTCTATCCATTATTTTAGCTATTGGCGTAGAAAATATGGCAAAGAGAAAAGCTATAATACGTAATTTACCGTCAGTTGAAACTTTAGGTTCTGTTTCCGCAATATGTTCTGATAAGACTGGAACACTTACAAAAAATGAAATGACAGTAAAGGCAGTGGTTACTAGTGATGGTTATTATGAGGTTTCTGGCAGCGGCTATTCACCAAAGGGAGAGATAACTGAAAATAATAAAGAAATAAATATAGGAAATGATATTACATTAAAAGATACTCTTTTATGTTTTAAAAGCTGTAATGATTCACATTTAGGGAAAGACAATAAGGGTGAATGGATTATTAATGGAGATCCTACAGAAGGAGCCTTACTTACATTAGCAGAAAAGTCTAATGAAAAATTAGAAAATCTTTCTAGAGAAGCCACTATACCTTTTGATTCAGAATATAAATATATGGCAACATTAGTTAAAGATAACGGCAAAAATATAGTCTATATAAAAGGAGCTCCAGATAGGTTGTTTGATATAGCTGAAAAAGAAGCTAGTAAAAATGGAGAAAAAGGTTTTAACAGAGAATATTGGGAAAAACAAATGAAGAAATTTGCCAGCACAGGAAAGAGAGTTATAGGTGCTGCTTATAAAAAAGTATCAAAGGACGTAACTTCTATAGATCACGATGATTTAAATGGAGAAATAATATTTTTAGGTCTGGCAGGAATAATTGATCCACCTAGAGAAGAAGCCATAGAAGCCATAGAAAAATGTAGTGAAGCTGGTATAACAGTAAAAATGATCACTGGAGATCATGTTGATACAGCTAAAGCTATTGGTAAGCAAATGGGAATCAAGAACGCTGATATGGCTTTAGAGGGAAAAGAAATTGAAGCTATGACTGATAATGAATTGAAAGAAGCTGCTGTCAAGTACAACATATTTGGAAGAACAAGCCCTAAGCATAAGTTAAGATTGGTGGAAGCAATTCAAAGTCATGGACAAATTTGTGCCATGACCGGTGATGGTGTTAATGATGCTCCTGCTCTTAAAAGGGCAGATGTAGGAATAGCCATGGGTATAAAGGGGACTGAAGTTACAAAAGATGCTTCAGAAGTGGTTCTTGTAGATGATAACTTTAGAACTATTGTCAATGCTGTAGAAGAGGGAAGAAGAGTATATGATAACCTTAAAAAGACAATTCTCTTTATATTGCCTACAAATGGAGCACAAGCTTTCTTGATAATTGCAAGCATTTTATTTGGAACTCTTATACCGCTTACTCCAGTTCAAGTACTTTGGTTAAACATGGTTATTTCTATAACCGTATCTATGGCATTAGCTTTTGAAAAAATGGAAAAGGGAGCTATGAAAAGACCACCAAGAAATTCTAAAGCCCCACTACTTGATAGATATTTTGTATGGAGGATTGTGTTTGTATCCATACTTATTGGTGGAGTAACCTTACTCATTAATGTTAATCTTATAAATAGAGGTTATGAATTAATGCAAGTACGAACAGTAACACTGCATATAATTGTTATTAGCCAAATGTTTCATTTATTCAACAGTAGAAATATAAGAAATTTTGCATTTAATAAAGATTTCTTTTCTAATAAAGCTGCGTTTATAGTATCTGGAGTTCTTATATTACTACAGCTTTTAATAACATATGTACCTTTTATGAATAAAATTTTCGGTACAGTGCCTATAAAACCATATCAATGGATTTTGCCTGTACTAATAGGAATTGGAATATTTATCATTGTTGAAATTGAAAAGTTTATAATGAGAAGAATTGATAAATTGATAGAAAAATTTTAAATGTTAATTATAGCTGGCAGTTTCTACAACAAAATTGTAGAGACTGCCAGATTTGGCCTAATATGAGTGAATAAGGCATATGAAAATAAATAGTAAGTCAAAGATGCGACGGATATTTTTAATCATGCAAGGAAACAGGTGATCAGGATAGTGAGCTATCTGGGAGTTCTGTTGACACAGTAGGATTCAAAATAGACTAGCATACTGACTAGTTATTTATTTGAATGCGCCTAACACAAAATATAGTTTTATATATTTATATTTCCATAATTATTGGTAAAATTATAGGCTTTCTTCCTGTTTTATTATATAAGAATATCCCTAAGGTGCGTTTTACATTAGATTTTATTATTGACCATTCTGTAATTTTTTTCTCCATACATGTATCTAACTCAGATTTTACTAGTGCGGTTGCTTCATTTAATAAATTCCCAGATTCTTTTACATAAACAAAGCCTCTTGTAATGATTTCAGGTCCTGAAATTATACTAGATGACGCTTTATCTATTGTAACTACCACTGTTAATATACCATCCTGTGACAAATGTTTTCTATCTCGAAGGACTATATTGCCTACATCGCCTATTCCAAGACCATCTACCATAATTGATCCTGAAGTGACTGTCCCTGATTTTTTAGCACTGTTTCTGCTTAATTCTAATACCTGACCAGTTTCTAAAACAAATATATTTTTTGAATCCATACCAAGTTTTTTAGCTAACAATTCATGTTGCTTCAGGTGTCTATATTCACCATGAACAGGCATGAAAAATTTAGGCTTAACTAAGGTATGCATTATTTTTAGTTCTTCCTGACAAGCATGACCTGAAACATGAACTTCTTCTAGAGCATTATAAATTACTTCTGCTCCCTTCTTAAAAAGTTCATCTATAACTTTGGATATAAGTCTTTGATTCCCTGGAATTGGTGAAGCAGAAATAATTATTAAATCACCTTTTTCAATAGTGATTTTTTTATGGCTTGAGTATGCAATTCTTGAAAGTGCAGCCATTGGTTCTCCTTGACTTCCCGTAGTTATAATAGTTACTTTGTCAGAAGGATATTTATTGATATCATCTACACTTATAAGTTGATCTTCAGGTAAATGCATATAACCTAACTCTATAGCGATATTAGAAATTTTCTCCATACTTCTTCCACTAAAGGCAATTTTTCTTCCATAAGATAAAGAGGAGTTAATAATCTGTTGAACTCTATTAATATTTGATGCGAAGGAAGCAACAATTACTCTGCCCTTTGCAGTTCCAAAAATTCTTGTTAAGTTTTCTCCTATAATCTTCTCTGAAACGGTATAACCTGGGCGTTCAACATTTGTACTGTCTGCCATTAACAGCAGTACTTTTTGCTTTACAAACCTTGAAAAACGCTGAAGATCTATTAATTCACCATCTATAGGAGTATAATCTATTTTAAAATCTCCAGTATGAACTATAATACCTTCAGGTGTATGTATAGCTAGTGCACAGGCATCTGATATACTGTGGCATGTTCGTATAAATTCAACTCTGAAGTTTTCAGTTTTCACTTCTTCTCTTGGTTTAACTTCAACAAGAGTACAATCAGAAAGCATATTATGTTCTTCCAGTTTACTTTTTACTAGACCTAAGGTCAATTTTGTTCCATAAACTGGTACATTAAGTTGTTTTAAGATATAGGGGAGTGCACCAATATGATCTTCATGTCCATGGGTTAAAACAAAACCTTTTACTTTCTCACTATTATTTAACAAGTATGTTATATCTGGTATAACTAAATCAATACCATACATCTCTGTATCAGGGAAAGCTAAACCACAGTCAATGACAATTATTTCATCAGCATATTCTATAGCTGTAATATTCTTTCCGATTTCTCCTAATCCTCCTAGTGGGATTACTTTTATTTTACTCTTATTTTTTTTTATCATTCAATCTCCTATCTGGTAAGAAATTTCATTATTTAAAAATTCTTTACCATTATTATTTAAAATTTGGTATTTATTAATACTTTTTTAGTATATCCTTAAATATGGTTTTATAAAATTAAAGTTTTTTAACAATGATTATGAAGAATAATCAAATCAGCTTTAAATTTTATATAGTTTATTTTATACAAAAATTATGTTATTAAATATTAATATTCTTGAAGGGTAAATTTGATTTTTTTCTTTAACAGTATGTGTATCTTTATATTAAAAATACCTGGAATAGCCAACATATATTTTCGTCGTTTACTTACTGTATATGAAAAAACTTGAATAGATATAACAACCTGCTTTTAATGATTGAAATCAGTACATTTATGTTCATTCATCTTCTTTCATAAATATCATTTAATAGTAACTTAATTATTAATTACCTAGATTTCGTACAAATATAAGACTTATATTTTCATATATTTGCCTGTTATTATTTTGTATAATATTCCTTAGTTTTCTATTTATTAAGGCGTAGCCTGTTGGAATAATATAGAAAGTTTAAAAATGGCAATACTAAAAATACTTTAAAATAAGTTTCCAATTTTTATTACATTATTTTACTTTGAGCTTAAATATTAAAACTAAGTTGTGTATATCTAGGACCACAGATTGCGTCAGCAATAAGCTGTGATAGCCTTGTCATTGATGGAATATTTACATTAATTCCATTGCTAGTTCTTTTAACAAATGCTTTTATGTTACCAATACTTTTGACTAGAACTCTTACACCTACACGCTCAAGTTTCGTTTCCCGAAGAATCGTTGACTTAAAAGAACTTATAATGTTGTGTGTTATAAATACTAGCCATAAGAAACCATAAATACCATAGAACTTTGATGTTCTAAGATTCTTTATGTGGTATACATTTTTAACTATTTTAAAGAAAGCTTCTATAGTTTGACGTTTATTATAAAAATGGAATATTTCAACTGCACTCATTTCTTTAGCACTGATATTTGTGATAAGTAGAGAGTATTTCAATTTCCCTTTTTTAGATAATGTCTGAACTATAATATACCTAACTTTATTGATTTGAGGAAGTTCATAAACCCAGACAGCCTCATCGGCTTTATCATATTCTGAGAAAGGTATATCTTTTGCCAAATTTTTAGCTTTAACAGTAGAATATCCTTTGGTAACAAATTTTAAATTAGGAATTGAACGTAGTTTCTCAATATTTTCTGCTGAACCAAAACCACTATCAGTTCTTAATATTAAATTACCATTATGAACTTTCTCATTGTACTTAGATAGTATAGATTTTAATAAATCATCATAGTGATCAGTACAATGGGCACTCCCTGAATCTAGGATCATTGCTACTGTTTCGGAGTGCTCACCAGTAAATGCGGCAGCTAGTTGATAGCCACTTTGGTTTTTCTTTTTAGGGAAATACCCTTTTTGAGCTAATTCAAAAGTTTTACCATTTGCAATTAGACCTGTTTGATCACAGTCTACGACTATACTAGTATGGGTAAAAATTGAACTGCTGTTATTCATAAAAATCTTATGATGTATATCTTGAAGCTGAATTATACTATCAGAATCAAAACGTGTAAGTAACAAATTAATCTGCGATTGATCTGGAATTGTATCCATACCAAACATATTGGCAGAAAGCTTTTCTACAGAAAGTTTTTCATTTATGTCTTTAGTGGTTTCACAGCCAATGACTATGGACATCATAGTAGTTATAAGCTTTTGATACACGGAATATTTTACTTTCTTCATCTTAAGTTTAAAGTCTTCAAAGGGCTTGAAAAAGTTCATTTTTAAGCCAAATTGCATAACTGCAACTAACCAAATGGAAGTAGTTTCTTCTTTACAATTATCTCGATTAAAGCTAATATTATTCATGTGGATGATACCTGCCTTTCTTGATTTTTGTTGGTAAGAAAATTATACTTTAAGGCTCGGTATTATCCACTATTTATTTTTTGGAAACTATTTTATGGAAATTGCTAATGTTTCGTTTGTACGAAACTTAGGTAATTAGTAAAAACTTTAATTGATTGATGGAGTTAAAAAGATCTATGGAAGAAATTTCAAATATATTAATGTTACTTTTAATGCAGCTAAGTTCACAGAGTGGTCATGAGGGCTATTGGTATGTCCGGAGATCAATTAAAATAAAATGGTTTTAGTTGAAGCCGGAACTTATAGCTTTACCGACTCTTTAACCGAATGCATCTTAGGTACTTTACTGCAAAAGTTCCTAGTTACAAATTTACTTTCCCAAATGCATATTGTATGGGAATTTCCATTAGTATAAACAATTTTAATATTTGCTATTATTTTTATTATAACAGTGCTTTCTGTCATAAATCCATTAAAACGAATGAAAATGAATACAGCCGATTAATCAAAACTTAAACATAAATCTTCAACAATTTATGACTCCTTAGCAAAACTAGAATACCTTATACTTCCTGCAGTAAACAGTACTAAAATCATTAATATGATTATAAATATATTTGGAAAAACTACCGATTTTTCTATACTGTCCATAGCCCAGTAAAATGGGGTAAACTTACCTAAAGCTGTACTTAAATCAGAGTGATTGCTAATACTATAAATGTATAAAAAGAACATAGTCATTGATAACAAAATAGAGATTAAAGAACTTGCTTGGTTGTCCTTAAATATCCTTATTACCATTAAAGATAAACTTATTGATACCATACTCATCAATGCAATATTCATTATTAGCATCCAAAAATTTTGAAAATTATATTTAAAAACAAAGTTCATTATAATAAATGACAATGTATACATAGATACCTGCACTGCTACCATAGAAAGATAAATACTTCCCATTATAGCATAGCCTTTATTTCCTGTAGACAAAAATCTCTCTAATATTTTATCCTTTTTAAGCTTTAATAAATCTACACTTATATTAATTGAATAATTCATAATAAAAAACAGAATCATCAAAATAGGCACAAAGGAATCTGCACTTAATAACCCTTTTTTCATATTATAGTCTACATAAATAATATTTTTATCCAATTCTTTTTGATTCTCTATAATTCTATTCTTTTCTAAAAGCTTTACCTTTAATAGGTTATTTAATTTAGCTTGTAAATTAGCTTCAAAAATCTGAGTACTATTTCCCTTTTCTATTTTATATGCATTTATAGTAGGTTTTATATTATTATCTATACTCTCCGAGAAATTTTCAGGAATTTCATATACTACGGAATAATTATAGTTTTTTAACCCTTCAACAGCTGTTTCTTTACTATAAAATACATTATTAACACCTAAATCACTAGCTAACTGCTTTCCATAATTTCCTCCATCCATATTTATTATTGCAATTTCAATATTTAATCCCTTTTCACTGTTATTAACTAAAAAATTAGTTAAAGCCACACATATTATAGGAAGCAAAAACATAATAGCTATATTTTTATAATCTTTTAAATACCTTTTACTATTGGCAAATACCATTCTAAAAAACATCAATGTTATTCCTCCTCCCATCTGATTTTCACTTTTATAATACTTATGATATATAAAAAGGCAGAAACCATAATCATTATAGCCAAATCTCTCCACAGCTTCTCAAAGGAATTAAATAATATACTGCTTCTATAAACCTGTGAAATTATATTACCTGGTGAAAATTCAGATAAAATTATAAAAACTTTATTTGTTATTCCCTTTAAAGGAATAAAAGCTCCTCCAAATAATATTTGAAAATATAAAATTAAAATCATTAATAAATTTGAATTCTTTTTACCTAAAAAAGTTATTATAAGTCCAGATAAAGTTGTCACTATCAAACTCTGACCAATAAGTATCATAAACAAATACAGAGGATTTACATCTCTAAAAGCTAAACCCGAAAAGGCAAAAGTCAAAATGTATACTGCTCCAAGTATAAAACTATATATAAAAAAACATAAAAGCTCTAAATTAAAGAAAATTTCTTTTGTAATAGGTGTAGACATTAGTCTCTTAAAGGTTCCATTTTCTTTTTCTAAATAGTAACTGCCAACACATCCCATTGCCATAATAGTAATCATAAAAGTGATAAGAGATGCTGCTTGATTTTCATAAGAGCTAAGTATTTTTTTACCCCTTACCATATTAATTTTTAGTGAATTCTCTTTTGAGAAATCATTTATTTGTTTAACTATATTATTGTATAAATTATCTTTATCTGCTACGTCTAAATTTTCTATTTTATTTCCAACAATAAAATTTTCTGTTACATTCTTCCCATATTGCTCTATAATATTCTTTATTATGAGTTCGTTATCTCTTGATACTCGTTCCTTTTCATCTACAGTAATAGTAACATCTTTAAAGTTCATAAGCTTATTTTCATAGTTCTCTGGTATAGTAATTAAATAATCTCCATCCTTAGTTACATTAAATAGTTTTTGCATTTCATTAGCTTTAAACAATTCTCTAAAAACATGAGAACTACTGCTATCATCCTTATCTACAATAGTTATATTAATCTTGTCTATTTCTGATTCTGTTTTAAAAGAATCCTTTTGAAAATATCCAAGTCCTACAGATAAAATTATTGGAAAAATACAGTACATAAGCAGCACCTGCTTCCAACTGACAATAGTACCCTTAAGGCAGGTAATTATAGTTGCCTTAATTCTCATCATTATCACCTCTAATCCCTTAATTTCTTTCCAGTAAGTGACAGGAAGACTTCCTCTAAAGAGGCTTCCTCCAAATTAAAGCTTATTATTTTTTTATCATTGTCAGCTGCAAGTTTAAGCAAATCTTCAAGAACAAAATTATTTTCATCTATAAGCAAATTTATTGTATCATCAACAATAAAACCGTCCTTAACCCCCTGCAATTTTTTTATCATAAATATAAATTCTTCATTATAATCCTTCACCTTAAATCTTACAGTTCCATGAATATTAGCCATAGATTTAATTTCTTGTTTTGAGCCAGAGGCTATTTCTTTACCAAGATCTAAAATAAATATATCATTACATAGACTTTCAACTTCTTCCATGTAATGAGATGTATATATTACTGTTGTATTATTTTTCCTATTTACTTTCTTTATAAACTCAAAAATACAATTTCGTGATTGCGGATCTACCCCTACAGTAGGCTCATCCATTATCAAAATCTTAGGTCTATGCATAATAGCTATTGCCAGATTCAGTCTTCTTTTCATGCCCCCTGAAAATTTCTTCACTTTTTCCTTTTTTCTTTCTCTAAGTCCTGTAACCTCTAGTGCTTCTGCTATTCTCTCCTTTAGTAGTTTTCCACCCAACCCATAGAAGGCTCCAAAATATTCAAGATTATCATAGGCTGACATAGTCTCCATAATTGCTAACTCTTGAGGTACAAGTCCTATATATTCTTTAGCTTTTACAGCTTCCTTTAAAACAGAATGTCCTCCAATTTCTATGTCTCCACTGCTAGGCTTCAATAACCCTGTAATTATATTTATTAATGTTGATTTTCCAGCACCATTAGGACCTATAAGTCCAAATATATCTCCTTTTTTTATTTCAAAGTCTATATTATTCAATACTAATTTATCATTAAATCTTTTAGTGACATTCTTTACCTTTATATTACTCATAAAAAACCTCCTCAAACTTTCTAATTTCATTTTAGAAAATATTGAGGAGTATTCCAAGTACTTAAAGTAACCATAAAAATTACTTAAGTCACTATTTACTATTCAGCTATATTATTTTTAAAGGCAAATATAGTAAGTTGTGTTCTATCTCTTAAGGAAAGTTTTGATAAAATCATACTTATATTATTCTTTATGGTACCTTCAGATAAAAAAAGTTTTTTACCTATCTCTTTGTTGGATAAACCACTTGCAACCTTTTTTATTATATTGATTTCTTTTTCATTCAAATTAAAATCCTTTGTTACCTTCTCTATAGAAGCTTTTTTATAATAGGATGAACTCTCGCTGATCATTTTAGAAATAACTTCAGGATTAATTTACAACATTTCCTTTAAGGCTTGCCTTTATGCCTTCGTAAATTAAATCATAATCGCTATCCTTTAAAATATATCCCGAGGCTCCATACTTTAGGGCTTCATGGATATACTGAACATCATTAAAAGTAGTTAAAATAAGTATTTTTATATCCTTAAATTCTTTCTTTACTAGTTTTGTCCCAATTACTCCATCACACTCTGGCATCCTTATATCCATAAGCACTACATCTGGCTTATGGTTCCTGCATCTATTCAGTGCCTCCTGTCCATTTGAAGCTGTAGCAATAACTTCAATATCTTCATAGGTCTCCAGTATAATTTTTAGCCCGTCTGCCACTAATTTTTCATCATCAACAAGTATTACTTTAGTTTTCTCCATGCCCTTCCCTCCTTGAATGAATCTTAGGCTTTTCCCATCTATTCAGTTCTATTTTTACTAGAAATCCCTCACCTGCTTTACTATTGTATTCAAAAAATCCACCAGCTTCCATGACTCGTTCTCTTATACTCTTAATTCCAATCCCCTCTACTAAATTATTTACTCCTCTACCGTTATCTTTTAAGGTTAATACAAGCTTTTTTTCACTAAAAGCCATCATTATTCTAACAATTGTAGCTCCTCCATGTCTAAGACTGTTAGATAAAAACTCTTGAATTATCCTATAGATTATAAAAGCCTGGTCTGAGTTCAAAGACCATTTCTCTTTAGTAAAAGATAATCTTACATCTACTCCAGTCATTTTCTTAAAATTATTTATAAGTTCTTCTATATTTAAAATTCCTTCATATACTTCAAATTCTTTCGGCTTCATTTCTCTAACAGCCATTCTAACATCATTAAGACTCTGCTGGGTAAACTTTCTAAGATTTTTTGTAAGCGTCTCAGCTGCACCAGCATTTTTACTAATAGTTTTTTCAATAGCTCCAAGCTGTATCACCATAGTTGAAAGATGATGTCCAACACTATCGTGAATTTCCCTTGATATTCTATTTCGTTCTCTCAGTGAAGTAATTTCTTCTATAGAAGCAGCATAAATTTCCAATTCCTCATTTGCCTTTTTCAACTTATCTTCAGATATTTTTAATCTATCATATAAATCCTGTGCTTCAAGTTTTTTATCTCTTTCCTCTCTTGTAAAATAAAGTACAGCTATTACCATTGTTACTATAGCTATATTTAAAAATTGATTTTGTAAACCACTGTATCTAAGTAGATATAATTCTTCCAATACAATAATCAAATTAAAAATTATGGATATATATTTTTTAAATAACACATTAGAATCTATAGCTAACAAAGCAGAATATATAAATAAATATACTTTAATCCATTTATAAAAAATAAGAACAAATACCATTTCTAAAATAAATGATACTATTTTCTGCCACCCTTTATCTAATGAAAAAAATCTCAATTGATTGTTTACTAAAAAAATTAATATAAATATAATCATTTCATTATTAAAATTCATTTGATTGTTCATAAAAATTGCCATTATCATCATGAAAATAACATAATATCTTATAGCTACCAATACCATTTTATTACCCATAGTTTCTCCCTAATATTTTATTAATGAAAATATTCATATTAATGATTATACAATAATGTGCATAGATTTCGATAAATTTATTTATATTTTTATTGTAGTCCTTTAAAGAACCCTATTTACAATCAGCCATAAAACTTATATTTCTAATATGCCAAGCAACATCAGCATTCTTAAATTATCTACAACAATCTATACCGAATAAAAACAAACACTTTTTAAATGATTACTTGCATTTATAAAATATTTGTGTATAATAATAACTGTAAAGATTAAAAGCAAATAATACATAACAATAACAAAGAATTAGGAGGAATTAATTATGAGTATAAGTGCAAGAAATCAATTAAAAGGAAAAGTTGTAGCTGTAAAGAAAGGACTTGTAACTGCTGAAGTAGTTCTTGAAATCGCTGGAGGAGATAAAGTAACTTCAATAATATCTCTTGATTCAATTGAAGATCTTGGAGTTAAAGAAGGTACAGAATTAACTGCTGTTATTAAATCAACTGATGTTATGATCTTAGCTTAATATTATAATTAATTACTACATGAGAAATAAAGATGCAAATCACACACCTTAATGATTTGCATCTTTATTTTTTTGTAAATTACAAACCTTATTAAACTATTAGATATCTTAACTTTACAATTTCAAAGCTCATTAATAAATTAACTATTATGAATATTTTCAAAATTTATCTATCTATTATTAGCTCAAGCAAACCACAGTCAATTTAAACAAATTAAAATCAACAAAAATAAATAAAAAATTTTTAATTAGTACTTGTATTTATAAAATATTCATGTATAATAATAAGTATAAAGAACGAAAATAAATAAAAAATTGTAAAACTAGGAGGAATTAATTATGAGTATAAGTGCAAGAAACCAATTAAAAGGAAAAGTTGTAGGTTTAAAGAAAGGTGTTATAACTGCAGAAGTAGTTCTTGAGATTGCTGGTGGAAACAAAATCACTTCAATAATATCTCTTGATTCTGTTGAAGAACTTGGTGTTAAAGAAGGAGCAGAATTAACTGCTGTTGTTAAATCAACTGACGTTATGATCTTAGCTTAATATTATAGAGATAAATTACTTACATCTTTATTAACATAGATATATAAAAAAAGGAAATCACCAAATAGGCTGATTTCCCTTTTTTAATATTGTTTTCACTTAATAACCAACATAGTATAAAAAATTTATGGATTTTTTCTATTCTATTTTCCCCAAAATCCCTACGTAATAACATACTCTTTCTAATCTTATATTTCTTTTTTATATAATAGATTATAGATAACAAATTGTAATGATCATTTGTAAGAGAATTTACTCACTATACCTAATCTTATCAATTATGGATTGCTTTTTAAGCTTATTTTCAATCACATAGGAAATCAATAGTTCAACTATGATAAAAACTAAGACCAACACTATAATAGGCATTAATGGAAATTCATATTCCGCATAGTCCGCTCCAATTTTTCTAAATAGTTTAAAACATAAATATCCTAACGCCGAACCAACAATTAGGGATATTAAAGAACTGGTTAAAGCATAATATAGACCTTCAATTTGAAGCATTTTTCTCAGTTGAAACTTAGAAAGACCTACAGCTTCAAGCATTCCATATTCCCTTTTTCTAGTAAGTATACTTGTTACCATGGTATTTATAAGATTTAGAACACCGATAAGTCCTATAATTCCCACAACACTTCCAGCGATAATCTGTATTCCCATAAATTGATTTTTAATTTCCTTTCTATTATCTGTATAGGAATTATACCATATTTGGTTATTATCTCCTATGATAGATTTTATATTGCTCTTTATGGTTTCAAATTTACTATTATCTATATTTATATAGGCTGCTGCCAGTTTATTATCCTCCGCTGTAGATAATAAATTTTTATATTCATCTCTTTGAAATATATCTTCATGAGTTATAAATGTATCTCCTCCATTCATCAATCCTAAGTTAGCTATGTTTTTACTAACTATTCCCGCTATGGTAAATTGTTTTTTAATACTTTCACCTGATTTATTATCCTTAACTGTAAGATTAATTTTGTCTCCAATTTTGTATTTAAAATTTCCCTTATTATAGTTATCATAGTCAGTTACAACCAAAATTTCGTTACTATTTTTTAAATCCTCTATAGGTATTTTACCAGCTATTAAATGTCTTTTTAGCTCGTCTAGAAGCTTATCATCATATCCATATAAAATAGACCGTACATTATCTTTAAAAACATTTGTTGCAAGTTTTTCAGTGCTAACTTCTCTAACTCCATCTATTTTCTTTACTCTATTTATTAAATCATCATTTAAAGGACTGCCTTTTGTATCAATACTTGTTAAAGCAAATTCATGTTTGAATTCCTGTTTTGTTAAATTGTCTATGTTCATACTTTTAACAACACTGAAAACTGTAATAAATAAAATACCACTCATAGTAAGAGACAGCATAGTCATAATTGTCCGCTTCTTATTTCTCCAAAGGTTTAAATATGCAATTTTAAATATAGTAATTTTCTTAATAGAAGCTCTTTCTTTTTTACCCTTATAAAGTTGTACACCATTATATTTTATGGCTTCCACCGCAGGTATTTTTGAAGAAAGCTTTCCTGGTTTTCTAAGAGAAATGCTTACCGTAACTAGGCTTATTAAAGCTGAAATAACTATTATATAGGGTGAAAATTTTATTTCTATAAAATACTGTGAAAATAATAATTTTATAGCATAACCCAGAATATGCCCCAGTATAATTCCCAGTGGAATTCCTATCATGGATAAAATTAAACCTTCTCTGAATATGAGCTTTCTAATTTGCTTCTTAGTAGCACCAAGGGCTGCAAGTAATCCAAATTGCCTAATTCTCTCTATAACAGATATATAAAATATATTATAAATAACTATAATCGTTGCAAATATTACAATTAAACCTATAATAACAAAAGGGATTATTGCTTGAACATCTCCACCACTTGCCTGAATATATGTCTTATTAGCATCTATATCTTTATCCTTAAGACCTATACTCCGTCCAACATCTAAAACAGCTTTTTCTATATTTCCATGATTCTTAACTCTTACAAAAAAAGTTCTCTCTACATTTTGTGTATTTTGTAATACAAATTCCTTTGATAATATAGCTGAACTTGCATTTTGTGATTTATCCATTTTATTATCTTGAAGTATACCACTTATAACAAAATCATTATTTATAGAGTTAGCTTCATCTTCAATATGAATTGTATCTCCTATTTTCCAATTTACTTTTAATTTATCCAGTATCCAGCCTTCAATGGCTATTTCATTAATTTTTGTTGGTAATTTTCCTTCCTTTAATTTTGTATTTGTCATGTCTAAAGTTGAAGGACTAGCATATATTAAGGCTATTATTGGATCTCCTGCTTTTGCCTGTTTTTCATTTCCAAGTGGAATATATTCACCTACCTTTTCAACATTTCTATTATTTTTAAGTATTTCAACTTGTTTATCACTTACATTAGTATACTTAGCATGATAATTACCTCCTGCTTGTTCAACTGCTGAGTTTTTCAGCATATTCTGAATACTATAGGCAAAAATACCCACTGAAGTTATTAGACAGGTAGACAATATTATAGTTAAGATAACTAATATATTTTTAGTTTTATAAGCTCTTAAACTTTTTTTAGCAAGGTTAGATATAGTGTTCATTGTTATACCTCCCCTGCCTTAACTTTTCCATCTTCTATTCTGATTACCCTATCTCCCATCTGCGCAATTTTATCATCATGGGTTATCATAATTAAGGTTTGATTATACTTTTTAACAGACATCTTAAGAAGGGACATTACCTCCTGAGCCGTTTTAGAGTCAAGATTTCCCGTTGGCTCATCTGCAAGTATTATTGAGGGCTTTGAAGCAAGAGCCCTTGCAATGGCTGTACGCTGCTGCTGTCCTCCTGATATTGCATTTGGAAGTGAATTCTTCTTATGATAAATATCTAAAGTTTCCATAAGTTCCCTTACATAGACTTCATCAACTTCCTTGCCATCCAGTCCTATAGGTAAAATAACATTTTCCCACACATTTAAAATTGGTACAAGATTGTATGCTTGAAAAACAAAGCCTATCCTCCTTCTTCTGAATATGGCAAGCTTTTCATCATCCATTGAAAATATATCATTATTTTCAATAAGAACCTTTCCTGAAGTAGGTCTGTCCAGTCCTCCAAGCATATTCAAAAGAGTACTTTTACCCGAACCTGAGGTTCCTATTATAACCACAAATTCTCCTTCTTCTACACTTAAATTAATATCATCCACCGCTTTTACCAAATTTTCATCTTTTCCATAATACTTTTTTAATGACTTTGTTTCTAATATTTTCATAAATATTATCCCTCTTTTCTCCATCCTTAAATGTATAAATAATAATTTTAAGATTTTTAATATAATTAGAGGATAACACTTTTAAATTACAACTTACTTTCAAAATCACTTACATTTTTGTAAGAAAAGACTGAATTTACTTCCCTTACCTAACAAAGAATCAACCATTATGCTTCCACCCTGTTCTTCTAGTATCTTTCTAGAAAGATATAGACCTACACCAGAGCCTTCCTCTTCTTGAACCAAGTCAGAATTACCTCTAAAAAATCTTTTAAAAATTTTATTGAAATCTTCTTTTGTAATACCAATTCCATGGTCTTCAATATCAATTCTTATATAAGAATTTAATTTAGTAACGTTTATGCTTATTTCATCATTTGCATAGGAATATTTTACTGCATTTTCAAGTACATTCAGTATTGCTTCCTTAGTCCATTTAACATCGTGATAAATAAAAATTTCCTCAATGGGATTAACTATTATGTCAATATTTTTGTATAAAGCCTTTGAATATATACCCTCAACAGCCTTATATACAGTATCTTTTATAGATTTATTTTCTTTTTTTAGTTCAATCATACCCACTTCAAGTCTTGATAGTTTTATAAGAGAATCCACAAGCCACTGAAGCTTTGCTGCCTCACTTTTAATTGTCATTAAGAATTCGTTTCTTTCCCTGGTATCCAAATTATTATCTTCAATTAGAAGTGAATTAAAAAGCTTGATAGACGCAAGAGGTGTCTTAATTTGATGTGAAATATCAGTAACTAATGCCTTTATATTTGATTTTTCTTCCTTTAGCTTAGTAAGACTCAATTGAACTCTTCTTGCCATCTGATAAAACTGAGTAGATATTTTTGATAAAATCCCTTCTCCATAATCTTCTATATTAATGAAATAGTTGCCAATTATGATATTATCGATATTATTTGAAAGCTTTTTCAGTCTTTTTACAAAATACAAACTAAAATAACTGAAAAGTATTGCAGATATAACTAGCAGCAGTAGTAAAATAATAAAATCATTGATAATAAAGCTTTTAAATTCTCTATTAAAATTATCATCATTCCATACTGTCACTGTGTTATCATAGCCATATTTCTTTAAAATATTTTCTCCATAATCCAAATCTTTTTTATTAATATCTTTATTAAGTACTGCTTTTACTATGTCAGTTTCATTTTCAGGATATAATTTTGTAAGACTTCCTATTAATTGTCTGTTAGAATTAATACGTTCACTGTAAATTCTATGAACAGTATAATAATGTGTAAAAAAGATTAAAATCCACACAAAGAGAATACTGCCTATTAATAGTAGCAATAACTTTTTTAATAATGGTTCTTCTTTTATATAACTAATCATCCTTTTACACATCCTTCTATCCACATATATCCTATACCTCTTATATTTTTTATATACTTAGGCTGTGAAGGCATATCTTCTATTTTTTCTCTCAGCCTTCTTATATTTACAGCAATAGTATTCTGATCTACAAAATTACCTTCAACATCCCACAACTGGCTTAAAAGCTGTTCTTTAGTTATAATTTGCTTTGCATTATCCATTAAATATTTTAAAAGCTTAAGTTCAGTTTTACTTAAGACTAATTCCTTGTGATTTTTGAAGACCTTCATCTCCTTTACAGAAAAAACTATATCTCCAGAAGATAATCTTTCCCCATATTCTTCACTAGAATTTCTTCTCAGCAGAGCATTTATCTTTGACATCAGCACCATAAGACTAAAGGGTTTAACTATGTAATCATCTGCACCCAAATCAAGCCCCGTAACAATATCCGTTTCCTGGTCACAGGCAGTTAGAAAAATAATAAGTACATTGCTCTTTTTTCTAACTTCACTGCAAAAATCAAAGCCATCACCATCTGGAAGTCCTACGTCAAGTAAAATAAGCTCCATATTATTGTCATTAAACATTTTCCAAGCTTCTTTAACTGTTTTCGCTGAAAATATCTTATAACCTTCCTTGTTTAATTTAAAGCTAATACCTCTATTTAGAGATTTGTCATCTTCTACCAGCAAAATATTTTTCATACAATGTCGAGTAGACAACTCGACTTTCACCTCTCTTTCATTAAAGTGAGGGCTAGTCTATTGCCCCTCACAGAACCCAACGTGCCCTACTAAGGCATTAGGCTCTTCATATATTCCTTACATTACAACCAAATATTTGCATAAATTTTAGGTTCTGATATGGGGTGTTTCTTAAGAAGATACTGATAGCGAGCCCAACTAAGATAGGCCCTTTGGCTTCTTCGTGTAATCACCTTATACAGTGCAACTTTTACAAATCTATAGAAATTCAGTAATCCTCGATAGTTGCCTGATATTCCATAATAAGCATAATGTCCTTTTATCTTTCGGTTTAGAAGCTTTATTGTGTCTGATGGTTTCCCATGTATGTTGCTTTTCAGCCATTCCTTTACCTTTAGTTTCTTGGCTTTCAGCTTCTTTCTACTGGTTCTGTGTTGAAGTCTATATTTACCTGTTCTTGTCTTACCATTTATATGCGTAAAACCTAGAAAGTCAAAGGTATCTGTTTTGCCGTCCTTGCTATTTTCAGCAGCAAATCTTCCAAAAGGAATTATTTTACTTTTATCTCTTGCAAGTTCAAGTCCAAATTTCTTAAGTCTTCCTGCCAGAGATTTATAGAAGCTTTCAGCTTCTTTCTTATACTGAAAGAAGCATACAAAGTAAGTAAACCAAGGGAACTTCCCCCTTAGTTTCTCTCAGAACCGTACGTGAACCTCTCAGCTCATACGGCTCCCATTATTCAGCCGTTGGTAGTATTCCTAATTTCCACTGTGCAAACAACTTTCTATCCCTTAATGCAATACTTCCTAACCAATATTCTGCTCTTCTTCTATGCTTTCGCTTCTTATATTTCCTGCGAACCCATTTAACTAAGCAACCATTGATATATCGAAGAACTCCATACATCTCTGATTTATAGAAGTGAGTATAATAGTTAATCCATCCCTGTATCTGTTTATTGAGCATATTTGATATATCCCACAAATCTCTATCTACTTTAAGTTGCAATTTCAAACCTCTTACCTCCTTACGAATTGCTTTCTTAGCCTTTTCTGCTATCGCAGGTAGAAAACTGGTAAAGTATTTGCCATACTTGTTCTTTGCTCCTCTAGGCTTGAATGTATATCCAAGAAAGTCAAACGATATATTAGGATAATTTCCTTTTCTGTCATCATCTTTACAATATACAATTCTAGTTTTCTCAAGGTTTAGCTGTAAACCGTATTGTTCAAATCTTTCCTGCAATCTTTTCTGTAGATATTTTGCCTGTTTTAAAGACACGCAGTGTGCTATTCCATCATCTGCATATCTCGCCCAAGGAATTGTCCTGAATTCTTTGACCATAAAATTATCAAATACATAATGCATAAAGAGATTTGCAAGTACAGGACTAATGACACCACCTTGTGGTGTACCGGAGGCTCTTGGTACTATCGTTCCATCCTCCATTTGAAAAGGTGTAGTTAGCCACCTCTGGATGTATAAAATAATCCATTCTTCCTGAGTATGCTTCTTTACCATTTCTATTAATATGTCGTGTCTGATGTTATCAAACAGACCTTTAATATCAAATTCAAGAACCCAATCTTTTCTCCAGCACCTTGTTCTAGTAACCTCTAACGCTTGTATTGCTGATTTGTTTGGTCTGTATCCATATGAATCCTCGTAGAATATAGGCTCTACTTGTGGTTCAAAATATAGTTTTGCTACCATCTGTGCTATCCTATCCTCAACAGTAGGAATACCAAGTATTCTGGTCCCACCATTCTTCTTTGGAATCGCTACAGCTTTTACAGGTTTAGGGGGATAACTTCCTGATGACATTCTGTTCCAGATTTTATAGAGATTATTCTTTAAGTTTCTTTCAAAATCTTCTATAGATTGTTCATCAATTCCGTATGTTCCTTTGTTTGCTTTCACTTTCTCATAGGCTGTAACTACAACCATTTTAGAGATATTAAACGGCTTTGTTTCTTGCATAAGTTCCTCCTCCTCTCAAAGTTGACTTATTTTCGAAACTGAATAATTTGAAGTCCTTGGCTCCACTTCCATTACAGAAACTTCATCACTACTATGACTCAATCTGCCCCCATGCTTGCATTGATACTCTTTTCTTACGGTTCTCCCGCTTGAAATACTCTCTTAACATCAAGCCGTGGGTTCCCACGTTCCATACAAACGCCTATGCTAAATTCATGCCACCTTTATGCCGTCCACCGCCTAAACAGTAAACAGGTTTCCTCTAGACTTATCCTAGGTTAACGACTACCCCCTAGTTTTGATGGAATCTCTACGCTTTCGACATTTTCGTAGGTGGTTCACATGCTCGTTCATCTCTTTAACACATACTTGACAGTTTTATACTGCCTTTTCCCTAACGCTCAATACCATGGCTTTTGACTACAGCACCTTAGGGTAGTTTGAAATCTCCGCCTGTACGGCGATTTCGGTGGGCCTTCCACCATCATTTGTATAGCATAGCTATCTTCAAACAACCTTTAGGCTGTCTGGATACGCCTTCGTGGCGCACAATCATCTGCATAACGCACAATATATGCATCACCTTTGCAATGTTTCTTTACTACAATATCAAACCACATATCCAGTACATAGTGGAGATACACATTAGCACAAACAGGTGATATTAAGCCGCCTTGCGGCGTTCCCTTGTCGCTTTCATAAAATTTCATATCTTCTATAATACCAGCTTTTAGAAACCTTTTAGTATAGCGTAGAAAGTTCTTGTACTGGATATCATGTTCTAGAAATTTTATTAACCATTCATGATCTACATTATCAAAGAATCCTTTAATATCGGCATCCACAATAAAGTTAATTCTCTTAGTCATGATTATTTGATTTACTTCTCTAATTGCATCGTGACAACTTTTACCTTCCCTAAACCCATAAGAGAAATCATAAAATTTATTTTCATAGATTTGGTCAAGTATCTTCCTCATTACTCCTTGAACAAGCTTATCTTCATATGATGGAATTCCAAGAGGTCTAAGCTTATCACTACCTGCTTTAGGAATGTACGTCCGTCTAACTGCCTGTGGTTTATAACTAAAATTCTTCATTCTTGCTAGTAGATTATCTATATTTTCTTCTAGCTGTTCTCCATAGGTTTCCTTGTTTACTCCGTCAATTCCCATAGCCTTTCCACTTGTCTGTTTTATGTGTTCCATAATCAAACTTTCTTTGTTGACATAGTGCATTATGGTCTGTACTTTATTATGCTTTTCTGCTTGTAATGCTATTTCTTCAAACGCATTTGCCATTGTCTTCTGCCACCTCCAGTGTGACCAATGTTTTATTTTCAAAACGGCTTATATGTTTGCCCCTTTCCTCCACTTTCGTTACAAGCTTCTTCGGTACTATGAGCAAATCCGACTCCTTGCATACCATTTCTATCACCTTGGATGAAATGCTCCTTGTGTAACAAATACCCTAACGGGAATATGCAAGGTCTCACAGGTATGCCATGTGTAACTATCTTATGCTCGCCGTGCTCTAAGACCCCGATGGAACCTACTTGTTCTTGCCCTTTACGACCAAGTATTATTGCCTGCTACCGAGGTGAGGGTATCGGCTTCCATTCTATATAAACTAACGAGATTCAATCACTTCACGCTTTCGCATTACGGCTCGCATAGTTTCTTACCTACGCTTAACCCTAGCCTCACGGCTTCGGCTCCAAGGCTGGATAACGGCGGTTGGCTAGACCTTACCGTGTCGGCTTCTCACCAACTATACACCTGGCACCGAACTGTCGCACCACCCAATTACAATTATAGCATAGCAATATAACAGCAACCATAAGACAAAAGTACTAGATAAATAAAATAAAAATATATAAAACAACTGGTGTAAGTAGATTTAATACTATTTTTAATAAATCTACTTACACCAGTTATTATCTGAATAAAAATTTTTTCATTAAATATTATTTATAAAAGCTTTCTTCTGCACTAATACCCAACCTATTAAACTAATTCCCCCAATAATTATATACATAAATCCCATTGTAAAAATTCTATTTCCAGAACTTAAAGAGATAAGCATCATACCTATACTTCCCATAATCGTATAGGAAAAACTCATAAGTGATGAGGCTGTGCCCGTGTCACTCTGCTGTTGTTCAAGTATCAAATTAGTGCTTGGTGGTCTTATTATATTTCCACCCAAAGTAGCAGGCAAAATTGATAATGCAAATACCCAAGGTGAAAATCTTCCTATAGTGATAATTAATATACCACTTATAATTATTATTGCAAAGGAAGTCATAATTATAAGTGTATTTTTACAATAAGTTGATATTCTCATATAAAATAATGGTGCCAGTACTGAAAATATAGCATTAAATGCATAGAAATAACTATACACCTGTTCACTTAATCCAAAACCATCTATATAAATATAAGAAGATACAGAAATATATGCTAATAGAGGCAGCATCTGAATTGCAAATATTACTAATAAAACTGTATATCTAGGATTTTTAATTACAACCCCTATTCTTGCGACCGTTCTGAAAATATTTTCATTACTATGACTTGGAATTGTCTCCTGCATCAAAATACCGCCTATTAAAGCTATAACTCCCACAATAGACAATATCCAAAATACTCCGTGCCAAGAGAAAAGTTTAAGTATTACAGCACCAATAACCGGTGCAATAACTGGTGCCAGCATTGCCATAGACTGTACAACTGCCAATATAGCTACACGCTTTCTACCATTGTAAGAATCTTTTATAGTTGCTACTGATACAGAAACAACTGCCCCACTGCCAATTGCTTGTAAAATTCTAAATATAATAAGCATATGTACGGATCCCGCTAGAGCACATAGTGTACTTGACAAAGTATAAATACTAAGTCCTGTCAACAATATGGGCCGTCTTCCATACTTATCACTTAAAGGACCCCATAAAAGCATTCCAACTGCGTAAAATATAAAAAATAAAATTAGAGTCATGTTTAACAATCCAATAGTAGTTTGGAAACTTTCTACCATCCGTGGAAGTGCTGGAAGATATAAATCTGTAGATAGAGGAACAAATGCACTTAAAAAAGCAATAAATATTACAAATCCTCTACTTCCTAAATATTTTTGTGCCTTTATACTATCATTATCCATTTTTTCTTCTGTAATCATTTAAACCGTTAAATTAAATCTACTTAAAATATATAATATCCTATAATTATCGTAAGTCATAAAAAAATACAAATAATAAATCAATATACTTAAAGTTATTTTAGTAAATTAATAACGGAATCCACCACCTTTTCCATATAATTTTTATCTAAGGCATATTCAAATAAATAACTAGTCAGTATGCTAGCCTATTTTGAATCCTACTGCGTCAGCAGAACCCTCAGATAGGCCACTATCCTGGTCACCTGCTTCCTTGTTGGATTCAAAATATTCGTTGCCTCTTTCACTTACTATTTATTTTCACATGCCTAATCTCTAAACCTATATCCAGTTCCCCATAGTGTTTCTATAAATTCCGAGTTTGATGGATTTTTTTCTATCTTTTTTCTTATTTTTTGAATATGAACTGCTACTGTTGCCATATCACCACAAAATTCATCTCCCCATATTCTATCAAAAATATGCTCTTTAGTAAAAACAATATTAGGATTTGAAGCAAAAAATACTAATATCAAAAACCATAAGATCACATTAAAAATTATAGTAAATATACGTGAATATTTAACATGTTTATAATACCACTGAAATTCATCGTCTTCCATATATTCTTTTTTAATCTTTCTATTGATTTCACTTTGTATTTCATGAAATCTTTCATGATTTTTTTTTGCTCTGTATCTATATTGACGTATCGCTGCAATTCTTTTATGAACAACTTCTATAAATTTTATATTTTTCTTCATTTTATCACCTGATTTTTTCATAAATATATTCTATATAATTTTAAAGTTAAATATTAAAAATCCTTTAAATCAATTATAAAAATTTTATAAAATACTTTCCTTTTCAATATATTAATTACTATTTTAACTCAATCTCAATTACATAATAGCTACTAATTATTGTTCTTAAATTTACTCATATAAATTTTTATTTATGAGATTGTATCAATAAAAAATTCAAATAATTTTATAAAATCTTTAAAAACAATTTAAGGGAATTTTATAATGGGACATTAGTATAAGGAACATAGACAATATAAAAGCAGGAGGTAAAAAATTATGTCAAATATAATTGAAGTGAAAAATTTCACTAAAAGATTTGGTGACTTTGTTGCTGTAAATGATATTTCTTTTACTGTGGAAGAAGGCTCTATTTTTGGTTTTCTTGGTTCCAATGGTGCTGGTAAAAGTACAACCATTAATACACTCTGCACCATATTAGACAAAACTAAAGGGAATGTAAAAATTAATGGATATGATATATCTAGACAAAAGGATAAAGTCAGAAATGAAATAGGAATAGTATTTCAAGAATCTACACTAGACAATAAACTCACAATTGAAGAAAATATAAAATTCCATTGCGAATTTTACAGTGTACCAAAAAACGAAATTAAAGAACGAATTGATTTTGTACTGAATCTAGTAGATCTTACAGACTGGAGAAAAGCTCCTGTAGGAAGTCTTTCTGGAGGTATGAAAAGAAGAGTTGAGCTGGCAAGAGGCCTTGTTCATTACCCAAAGGTTCTATTCTTAGACGAGCCTACTACAGGACTTGATCCTCAGACCAGAGCAAATATATGGAGTTATATTTACAAATTACAAAAGGAAAAGAATATTACTATTTTTTTAACTACACATTATATGGATGAAGCCGAGATATGCAATAAAGTAGCTATTATGGACCATGGAAAGATAGTAGCTTACGACAGTCCTTATAATCTTGAAAAAAAATATACTTCAAATGTAACTAGAATAAAAGTTTCCAATATGGATTTATTCATTCAGTACCTTGAAGCTAATTCTATAAAATATAAACTGAGTGAAGATTTATTTAAAATATATTCAACAAATATAAAAGATATATTATCAATGGTATCCCTATTTAAAGACTCCATTACAGACTTTGAAACAACTAAAGGAACCCTAAACGATGTATTTTTAGCCGTAACAGGAAAGGAGATAGAACAATGCGTGGAATGATTGCCATTTTAAAAAGAAATTTAACTAATTTTGTACGTGATAAACTTAGACTAGTATTTTCAATAATTATGTCAGTATTTTTCTTATTTGTTTTTTCCTTTGTAATGAAATCTTCTACCACGGGAGTTGCTCAGCCACTTAACTATCTGATTTCAGGAATAATCATCATGACAGTATTCCAAGCTGCTTTAAGTAACTCCACAAGTATAATAGAGGATATGTCCATGGGTTTTATGAAAGAAATTATAGTATCCCCTATTAAAAGATGGCAAATATCAATAGGACAAGTTCTTTCAGCTACAACTATAGCTTTTATTCAGGGCCTCATAGTTATTATACTAGGTATGTTCCTGGGGTTAAAACTAGATGTACTTCAATTTTTGGAAATGTGCGGTGTTATGTTACTAGTAGGGTTAACCTTTAGTTCCATTGGTCTGTTTCTAGCCTCTCTAGCAAAAAGCTCTACAACCTTCCAGATAATGATTACTGTATTTACTTTTCCTTTGACTTTTTTATCTGGTGCTTATATCCCTACTACTCTTATGCCAAAAATAATTCGTCCGCTTGTTTACATTAATCCCTTAACTTATACAACTTCAATTTTCAGATATATTACCTTAAGCATGGGAAATCTCAGTACAGAATCCTTAGTAAAGGCTGGAGTAGCTTTTGATATAAATGGTTTTATAATAAAACCTTATCTAGGTCTGTTCATAATACTAGGCATGGGTTTCATTTTCTTTGTTCTATGTGTCATGAAATTTAATAAAGCTGATTTTTCAAATGTAAAAGCTTTTAATCCAAATAAATAGAATTTTACATTCATACAATAAAAAAGATTTATTACTAAAATGAGTTTTAGTAATAAATCTTTTTATATTTCCACTATTTATTATATGCCATAGCATTTCTAACTATTTGACAATTTTAATAAGGCATCTGCAAGTATATCCGTTCCCTTTGCAATATCATCATAATCGCTCCATTCATCAGGACTGTGACTTATACCATCTTTACTAGGTACAAATATCATTGCTATTGGTGCAAATCTTCCAACCATCATAGAATCATGAAAAGCACCACTTACCATTTTATGATAGTATATATTCTTTTCATTACAAGCTTCCTCTAAAATTTTAACAATTTTATCATCTGAATGTGTAGGAACATCATCATTAATCTGTTTCATTTCTATAATTACTTCTCTCTTTTTCTCCAGTTCTTTAACAAATTCCATTAATTCTTTTACTAATTTACACTTTATTTCATAATTACTATCTCTTATATCAATTGAAAAATGAACTTCTCCTGATATAACATTCGAAGCATTTGGTAAAACATTCACTTGTCCCACTGTTGCAACAGTATCTTCACTATCTGATTCTTTTGCAAGTTTTTCAAGTTCTAGTGCAATTTCAGAGCAAACTAAAAATGCATCATGTCTTAAATTCATAGGTGTGCTTCCTGCATGTGACTGTTTTCCTTTTACTGAAACTTCAAAATTTGTTGGTGCTGAAATAGTTTTTACAATACCAATAGGTAATCCTAAAGCTTCTAGTACTCCCCCTTGCTCTACATGAAGCTCAACAGCGGCAAAAACTTCACCTTTTTTAACAGGTATTTTATGAAATTCAGATAAATTATATCCAAGACCCTCTAGAACCTCAGTTAAGGATTTACCTTCTTCATCTTTCAGTTCTTTTGCTTGTTCAAGAGATAAGCATCCAGCCATAGCCCTACTTCCAAGACATCCTAGTCCAAATCTTGTAGGTTCTTCTGAAGTATAAACTATTACTTCAATATTGCGTTTATGCTGCACTCCAGCTTCTTTGATAAGTCTAGCAGCTTCAATCCCCGCTACTACCCCAGTCATTCCGTCAAACATTCCAGCATTAATAACTGTATCAATATGAGAACCTGTCCAAATAGGTGACAAATCAGGATTGTTTCCTTTCAATGTTCCAAAAATATTTCCTATGGAATCCTCTCTTATAGTAAGTCCATTTTTCTTCATTTCTTCTTTAATATAATTTCTTGCTTCTATTTCAGGCTTCGTAAAAAGTATTCGCGTAGTACCATTTTTAGGATCTGAATTAAAAGTATTTAACTTCTCAAGTATATTTTTTATATTTAATTCTGAAGCTGGTTTAAGAACCATTTTCATACTCCCCCTTTCTTAACTCATAAGATTTTGAGGTGTACCCTGAAGCCATTTATCAATATTGTCAAATACTATTTGTGCACGAATATAAAGAGCTTCCTCAGTTGCAAAAGCAACATGTGGTGTTAATACAGTATTTTTGGCACTTACAAGTGGATGTACACTTGCTATTGGAGGTTCATTTTCAAACACATCAATACCGGCACCTGCAATTTTACCTTCATTAAGAGCTTTAGCCAAAGCTGTATTATCTACAACAGGTCCTCTTGCTGTATTTATTAATATAGCTGAAGATTTTAAAAGATTTATTTTTTTCTCATCAATTAAGTTTTTAGTACTTTCATTTAGTGGTACATGTAATGATACAATATCACTTTCTTTTAAAAGGGTATCAAGATCAACATACTTTACACCTTTTTCAACAGCATCTGCTCTTTGAGTTCTGCTGTAAGCCAATACTTCACAACCAAAAGCGCTTGCTATTTCAGCTACTCTTAATCCAATTGCTCCCGTTCCAACAACACCAAACTTCTTATTAAATAATTCCGTACCTACAAGTCCATTTTTAGTTTTTTCAGTTCTTGTTGCATTGTCACAAGGTACAATATTACGTATTACTGATATAGCAAGGCCATATACAAGTTCTGCCACTGCATTTGTTGAATATCCAGCTGCATTGCAAACAGTAATTCCCTTTTCTCTGCATACATCCATATCCACATGGTCAACTCCTGTAAATGCTACAGATATCATCTTCAGCTTAGAACAATTTTCAATAACTTCTTTTCTAAAAGGTAAATTTGCTAACATAACAATCTCAGCATTTGCAGCTCTTTCAATTAATTCTTTTGTATCTTCTGTTCTTGTATCATAATAAACAAACTCATGACCACTACTTATCAATTTTTCTGCAAGTTCATTAATTTTTTCTTTGCTAACTCCCAAAGGCTCTATCATAACAATATTCATAAATAAAAAAATCCTCCTATTTGTCTACAATTATATCTTAACTACAAATATACTTAATTACATTAAAGCTTAATTACCTAATTACTAACACACAATCAATTATATATCTATAAAATTACATCTCTGTTACAATCTTTAGAATATATATAAGTGAAATTTTCTCTTCCTACACCATAAGCAGCTTGTGCTACATATGGTCCAAACCATATATAGTCTCCTTTTTTAATAGTTGTCCATTTATCATCAAGGAAATAAACACCTTCTCCTTCCAGCGTATAAGATCCATGTTCTTGAACATGTGTCTCCACAAATGGATGGCAACCACCAGGTGCAAAGGATAGAATATGCATATTCATATCAAAACCCAAATCTGTTGGTAACAAATCTTTTACAAATACATTCTCCATATCATCATAAATTCTATATTCAATCTCATTTACATTACCAACGCAAACTCTTGCACTATGTCCTTCAAGAGGTATGTAAATTTGCTTGTATAATAATAAATTTGCTGTTTCATCTGACGTATTATTAAATTCAAGACCTACTCCAGTAGGGGTATAAACATACCCTCCATCAACTAGTTCTTTTTCCTCTCCATCAACCTTTACTTTAATGCTGCCATTTATACAATAAATAAATGTTTCTATATTGCTATCATCACCAAATTTTTTTGTTGTTTTTCCTCCTGGCTGTGCATTGACAATATATTGCACAAAGCTAGCTCCTATTTTTGGTGAAGCAATTATGCTAACTTTACATCCTTCTATTCCAGGTATAACATTATTCACAAGTCCATCAGGTGGAATAACTGCATATAGTCCTTGTTTTATTATTGCTCTAGTTGATAAAATATCATTAGGATATCCCATAAAAAAGCCTCCCTTAATTTTTATAATAATGTTTATTATTTTTAAATTCATTTCACATATTGAAATTACATTTCAGTACACTAGTATAACAACGCTAAAATTTAATTTCTCATAATGAAATCCAATTTCACTATCTCTTTTTATTATATTCCATAAATTATACTTTTTCAATGCATATAACATATAATTAATTAGAGTTTTATTACAACAATATAGATACTGAAATAAAAAATCCACTACATAAAGTTATTACTTTGTACTAATAAAGGTTTCCCTATCAAATTCATTTTCATTTACAGCAATAAAAAATGCTACTATAACATCATTAAAAACATTTAATACTGTTCTAAATATTCCTGAAAACCAATCTATTCCTGCTAATAGTGCAATTCCTTCAATTGGAAGTCCCATTGTTGGAAAAACAATAGCTAAAGCCACAAGACCCCCTCCTGGAACAACTACTGTTCCCAAAGTTGCAAGAGTTGACATTACAACTACTGCTATTTGTTGTGACACACTTAAGTTAATATTAAAAAATTGAGAAACGGTTAAACATGCTAAAGCAAGATAAAGTGCCAATCCGCCACTATTTAGGGACATACCTAAAGGAAGAACCAAACGAGAAACTCTTTTATTTATACCCATTTTATTTTCTGCATCTTCCATTTCTACTGGTAAAGTAACTGCTGATGAAGTAGTAGTGAATGCAACAATTCCCATTCTGTAAAATTTAGTAGCTAATCTTATAGGACTTACCTTCGCATATACAGCTGTTATTAATAAAGTTACTATTATTATTCCTACAGTTCCTATTCCCATTGCCAACAAAAATTTAGCAAGTGGAATTATTACTTTGATACCAGTAGTTCCTACAACCCATGCAATTAAAGCAAATATTCCTATAGGTGCTGACTTCATAACAATTTGAATTATATAAGTTAATGTAATATTAACTTGTTTTACAAAATTTAATATAGAAGTATTTCCTTCTTTTTTACCTAATATACTTAAGGCTAATCCAAATAGTATTGCAAATACTATAACCTGTATGGTATTACCTGTACTTAAAGATTCCATAATATTCTTTGGGAAAAAATTAACTATTATATCAGAGAAACTTTGATTTACTAATTTAACATCACTATGTAAATTATTCATACCAGTTATTCCTGAACCAGGATTTATGATATTTGCCAATATAATACCTACCGCTGCAGCTATTACGGTAGTCACCAAAAATCCAATAAGTGTTTTTCCCCCTAATCTTCCTAATTCATCCGGATCCAATGAACCAACAGCTTCTATAACAGCACCCATTATAAGAATTACAACAGACATCTGAATTAATCTTAAAAATATATCACCCAAAAACTTAATATTTCCTATAGGTTTTCCAATGACTATCCCTCCTATAATACCCAAAATCACAGCAAGTACTATTAATTTTATACTTGATATTTTTTTCATAACATTAACACTTCCTTTATGTTTTTAATCTCATTTATGAGTTAATTTTAATATTTTAATAAATTTCTTATTGATGATTTAAATCCAGTACAAGCTTATAAATCACATCAATTACCTTAGCTAAATCTTCATAATCTGTCCATTCTTCCATGCAATGACTTCTTCCACCTTTACTAGGCACAAACACCATTGCTGTATTCACATGTTTACTCATAACAAGTGAATCATGCCCTGCTCCACTATCAATTTTTTGATTTTTATAACCTTTTTCATGGCATATTGTAGATATTTGTTCCATTAATTTATCATTAAGTTTTGCAGGCAATTCTGACAATTTCGATTCTATAGCATATTTAGTACCATATTCAGAACATAACATTTTAATATTTTCACTTATTTTATCAAAAACCCTTTTAATTGACTTACTGTCTTTAGAACGTATATCCACGCTGAATTCAACCTTTTCAGGAATTATATTAATAGCATTAGGAAAAGATTTTATATATCCTACCGTAGCAACAGTTCCATTATTCTCACTTCTTGCCCATTCGCCTATATTACCTATAACTTTTGATGCAGTCTCCATGGCATCGCTTCTCATCTCCATAGGAGTGCTACCCGCATGGTCTGCTCTGCCAAATATACTGATAATATATCTTTGCATTCCTACAATATATTCAACAACACCTATATCTTTTTTATTATTTTCAAGTATGGGTCCCTGTTCAATATGTATTTCAATAAAAGATTTAATAGTGTTTGTATTTCTAGACATATCAACTATTTTTTTCGGCTGAAGTCCATATTCTTTCATGGCCTGGTAAATTGAAATATTATTCTCATCTTTATATTTTGATAAATCATCTAAGGTTATCATTCCCATCATAGCTTTAGTTCCAAAGAAACCTGTTCCAAATCTTACTCCTTCTTCATCATTTATACCCATTACTTCCAGGGAATATTTTAATTTTATATTCTTTTCTTTTAATTTACGTGCTACTTCTAATCCACAAATAATTCCTGCAATTCCATCAAAATTTCCACCACATTTTACTGAATCGTAATGGGAACCTATAATTATAGATGGAGTATTATCTTCTTCGCTATTAAATTTTCCTATAACAGAACCTGCATTATCTTCTGAAACATCAAGCCCAATTTCTTTCATAATATTTTTAAGATAGTCTACTGTTTGCCTTGCTTCTTTAGAAAATGGAAGTCTTGTTATTCCATGTTCAGGTGTAGCTGTAAAATAAGATAATTGCTCTAAATATTCTTGAACTTTTAATTTGATTTCATTTAAATCATTAATCATATTATATTACTCCTGTTATTTCATATATTGAAATTGAATTTCAGTATAATTTTTATAAAAAATATACTGAAAATATTATCTTTAAGATATTAATAATTAATATATTCTTAGACAAATAATAATTTCATATATTGAAATTGAATTTCTTTATTACATTAATAAAAAAACAATGTAAATACCATCTTTATATTAATTTTGCTGTCTTTATTATATTGCATATTTTTTCTTTTTACAATAATGAAATTATCATTTTTATTTATTTTTTTATTTTAATCTGATAATTATTTAATATTTATATAAATTACATAAAAATATTAAAAATCATTTCAATTTAAAAATTGATAAAAAAATAGAAAGAGTTAAAAACTTTTTGTTATTTAACTCTTTCTAAGATTAAGACATCTTTAACTTATTACAAATTTTAAATCTATTAATTTATATATATCTGTAATTATTATTTTATCTAACAACTAATATCCTTCATACCCTAAAGTACTTGAAATTTTCTGAGCTGCTTCAAAAAGATACTTTATATTTTCATTAACAAATTCATCGGTTATCTTAAAAATTGAACCGGTAACACTTATTCCTGCAACTGTTTTTCCAGTATAATCTTTTATTGGTACAGCTACACATTTAGCCCCTATTTCACATTCTTCATTATCAAAGGCATATCCTAATTTTGATATTTCTTTTAATTCTTTCATGAGACTTTCTTTAGTTATTAATGTATTATCAGTGAATCTAGTAAGACCTTTTTCTTCTATCATCGTATCTATTTCCTCTTCAGATTTGTCCAATAATATCAGCTTACCTATACCAGTACAATGCATAGGAGCAATATTACCTATTCTCTGCATAGTCTTCAACATTTGATCTGGGCCATCAACAACATCAATGTATATTATTGTCATATCCCTTTCTATAGCAAGACATACAGATTCCTTAAGAATTTTTGATAATGAAAATAAATATGGTTTAGCTAAATATGATATTTGACTATTTGACTTTACTCTGTTTGATATGGCACATATTTTCAGTGTCAAATAATATTTTAATGTTTCTTTATCCTGTTCAACATACCCACACTGCATTAAAGTATACAAAAATCTTAAGACTGTAGTAGGATGTATATCTAGTTCTTCCGCTATACTTTGTAATCTCATGGGCTCTCTATGCTCTGACATTAATTCTATTATCTTAAACACTCTTTCAACAGATTGATTATTACTAACAGACTTATCTAATTTACCTTTTAGCAATTTTATTTAACACTCCTTAATTTATACTATATAAGAATCATGTAATACTTTAGTCTATATAAACAGAATTCTTTGCATAAGGTATTTCCTTTATGCTTAGAAGTCGTTGTTATCCACTCTTTCCCCCACTTTATGAAAATGGAAGTATGAGAGAGTAATCATCAGATAAATTATTCTTATTATATCATTTCTTCACAACAAATCTAGTAAAATAGATATAAAAAATTAAATTATTTATAAAAGTAACAAGAATCCCTATATAAATAAATTATACAGAGATTCATTGATAATATAAAATATTTTTTATTACTTAGAAATATCTATATTTCCAGAACTTGTTGTTACATTTATCTTCTTATAAGGGGCACTGCCAACCTGACCTGTTGCTTCATTACCTCTTTTATTTTTATAATTCAGATCAAAGTTTGAATCTATATCACCGGAATTGCACTCTCCATTGAATTCAAAACTTAATCCCTCTGGAACTACCAAATTAACATTTCCAGAATTTGCACTAACATTTGAATACTCACTAATATCCTTATAACTTATCCTGACATTTCCTGAGGATGCAGTTACCTCACCGGAACCAGAAATAGAGCCTATATGAATATTACCAGAAGAAGTATTTACTTTATAGCTTTTGCTCATTAAATTTTCTACATTAATGTTGCCTGAGTTGGCTTTTAAATTAATATTATTTGCATTTATATTAGTTTCACTTTGTAAATTTCCTGATCTGGCTACACAGCTTATATTATTTAAATTTATATTTGAATTGAATATGATATTTCCAGAAGAAGATTGTATATCTAAATCTTTAGCATAGTTTTTAGGTATATATATTTCTATACTTTCTTGAAGGTTTCCAATATTAAATATACTAAATACTTTATGGGAAGTACTTCTTTTAACTAAAATGCTGTTATTTTCTTTATTAATGGCAAACTTTTCTTCTTCCTTTAATTTACCTCTGGATTTTTGAACAATTCTAAGATTAGATTCATCTGTACTCTGTACTATTATATCTGCACTTGAGAAATTCACTTCTATTTTATTAAAATTATCTATAGATATGCTTTCATCCTTCTGAACAGTTAGCATAGAATTATTATCCCATTTGAAAATTCTAAAGGCATCTCCTGCACTTCTGTTATAACTTATATTGTAAACCAGAAATACTGTGAGTACCAATGCAATACAAGTCCATATTCCAATTAATATCTTTATTAAATTTCTACTCATATTATCACTTCCTTAATTGAAATGCTAAAGTAATAATTCTCTCTAAAGCAGCCCCTATAATAAATATAACCCAGGAATACGCCCAACTGCCAAATTCAAAACTCAATACAAAATATAGAACTACAATTAACATCCACAGTATAGATTTTATCGATTTTAGTATCTCCTTATCTTTACTATTAGCAGATTTCCATTCTTTAAATTCTTCTACTATAGTGTCATCAGCTTTTAAATATTTAGGTTTTGAAATTGCATTGTATACTATAAGACAAGTAGCTATTGCATCTATGGTTAACATTACACAAACACTGATATTATCATCAATTTGAAAAACTTCGCTAAATAGTATTAAAATAACTACACTTATAATATATAATCCTACAGAAGTAGATATAATTAATGCACTTTTCTTTCTACTCTTTTCTATCTGTGCATAATCAAGTACATCCTTTTCCTTAAGTCCCCTTATGAGTTCATCTACATCTCCTATACCTGAAACGGCAATATTAAAGGCTTCTTCATCATTTTTACCAGAAGCTATCAAGTCATTGTACTTATCTATTAGATTTGCTAATAATTCTTCCTTTAACTCTCTTGCCCTATTAGTTTCTGGTGCATTTTCAAATAATTCATCCAATTTTTTTTGAAATTTTTCATACATCTCCATCCCCTCCATAGATCAATTTATCAATTAACTGTTTTGCTTCTTCCCAATCCAATTTATTTTGTTTTAAAGCCGCTTTTCCAAGCGCTGTTATGGAATAATATCGTCTTCTTGCCCCTGTTGTTTCATTTCCCCAATAGGAAGCTATTAGTCCTGCTTGTTCTAGTCTTCTAAAGGCTGAATACAGGGTTGCCTCTTTAAGTTCATATTGGTTATCTGTCTTTTGCTGTATTGATTTGTTAATTTCATACCCATAACTGTCCTTTTCTACAAGATGAGATAAAATTATAGTTTCTGTATGACCTCTTATTATATCCGAAGTTATAGACATACCCTCACTCCTCTCTTCAGTTCATTATATAAACTCTTTCTATACTTATATAGTAATATAATATACATCGTCTGTCAATGTATATTTTGTTATATTATATATTTAATATACGATATAGCTTGTGATTTTTTATATTTTACTGAGATACATCAAAATACATATAAAAACAGGCCACATTTTGGAAATAGAATCCATTATGTGGCCTTTAATTATAAATTATATGTTTTATATTTAATTAATTCTACAATTTTTATCTATAGGTATCCAGTACTCTATCATATATATCTTCAATAACCCTTAATCCTCCATTATATCCTGCATAGCCACAATTAAGAATTAGCCTATAGTTTACTGGTGCACTTACTATTAAAAGATCTGCTCCTATATCTTTCGCAAGATCTCTCTCCCAGCCGCTTCCAAGTATCAATGCTCTATTATTTTGAGGTTCTTTTCTTATTTCTTCCTGAATTTCTCCTCCGTCAATGGAGAAAGTAACCTCTGCAGACCTATATGGAGATATGGTTTTAAATTGATCAATTATTTGCTGTTGATACTTTTGAGGAGTATCATCAATTACAAATTGTTTAGCAGGTATAATTCCAAGCTCATTTAAAAGAAACTTTGCAAAACCCACAGCATAACTGGCATCTAATATAGTGTAGAATCTTCTTGGTATGCCATATCTAAATTCCAGCATAAAGTCAGCAGTTCTCTCAATATGAGAATAGAACTTTTCTTCTTCCTTAGCAATAAAAGCGTCTACTTTAGTTTTATCCAGCTTTGCATAATCCGCTACCTGCCTTAAAAACTTTGTAGTTTCTTCTCCTCCTATAGGTAGGTATGGAAAATGAAAGTATGGTGTATTATATTTATCTTTTAGATGGTTAGCTATATTAAGTCCAACCCAGGAACTTACCACAATATTAAATTCTGCTTTAGGTATTGTTTTCCATTCTTCAACTCCACCAGATTCATTACCAAATAATATATTGACTTTAAGTCCTATACCTTGCAAAATTCTTTTTATCTCTTCAAGATTACCATTCCAATAAGGATCTTGGTAGGGAATAGTAACAAATACATTTACCAGTCCCTTTTCTACAGTTTTGTCTTCTGCAAACTTATCTACATATTGATCTATTATTGCATTTACTACAATATCATGACTTACATAATTATTGCTCTTAAATCCTCCGGTTTCAGCAAAGGCAATTGGCTTATCCTGTTTTTGGTATTCACCAGTAACACTCTCTATGTTATCCCCCACAATATCAGAAGTACATCCTGAAAGAACTACATAAAGATCTGCATCTATAACTTTAAAGGAACCATCAATTACTGTCCTCAGCTTTTTTTCTCCACCAAAGACAATTTCTGATTCACTGGAATTAGTACATGGTATTGTACTTCCTCCTGCATAGCCTTCTCCCTGACCTATCAATCTACTTATTTTCGTACTGCATCCCGGACCAGCATGCACTATAGGTACTGCTCTTTTTATAGCTATTACAGTTTGCTGTACTCCTAATGCACAGGAGTACCTAGGCTGCTCAATAATTTTTGACATGTGCTCCACCTCCAAGAAAAGTGAAAGGATCTTGATCCAGCCACCATTTTGTATAAGGCATAGTGCTGTGTTTTGCAAGATTAGTTACAAATTCTTTATTATCTATAGTTTCTGCAATTCTTCCTGCATAGTTAAGCACACCTTGATATCCAAAACCAAATTGCTCATCTCCAATAAGAAGTGTAGGTATTCCCAGCTTAGCTCCCCACAGAGTCATACCACCATGTCTTGCAATCATAATATCAGGTCTTACCCTATTGAGTATGTTAACCAATTCATAAGACTGTTTATTACATACATTATAATTTTTAATATCACCATAATTCTTAACATCCTGAGCTAGTGCATCAGAAGCTTTATCCCCATTATCATATATTGGATCATGATGGAAAATAGCTGCTCCCTGTACCTCTAGTCCTAATTCCCTAAGCAGTGCAATTATAGCATGCCCATGAGCTGCTCCTGCTGTAAGATAAGCAGTTTTACCTTTAAGCTGTTCTCTGTATTCATTGAGTTTAGGTATTACTCTTTCATGTTCCTCTTTTATAATTTCTTCTATCTCTTTTTCCCTATTAAGAACTTTTCCAAGATCTCTTAACCATTGATCTGTACCAGCTATTCCATAGGCAGGAGGTGATTTTATTTCTGGAACACCGTATACCTGTTCCAGAGCTGCCCCCATATAGGTTCCAAGCGTTGAACATACCTGAATAGTTGCTGCTGCTTCAGATATATATTCTAAGTCTGCAACTGTTGAAAAGGGAACAACATATTGAGCCTCATAACCTATTCTACTTAGAATATCGTCAAAAATATGACTACCCCAAAAATTTATAATATTTACTTTGTTGGTCTTTTTTCTTGGTGGCTTAACTATCTTTCTCACTATTGTATGATAAGCGGCATCAAAACCTGAAGTCCATATCTTTGATCTAAAACCTTCACAAAAACATGCGACTACTGGTATACCAAGTTCTTTAGATAATTCTTCAGTTTCAGTCTCCACATCTTCTCCTATTATTCCAGTAGCACAGGAAGTTGTAACAAAAATAGCCTTAGGATTTGCCCTTTTATATGCTGTTCTTACCGTAGCTTTCAGCTTTTCTCCTGCTCCAAAAACCGTATCCTTTTCTTCTATATTAGTATTAAAATATCTACCATTTGTTGAAGGTAAATTTCTTTCTGTCTGACCAACTCTGTATACAAAGTTAAAGCCAAAGAAATCTCCTGCACAACCTACTGGTGCATGATTCACCATTGCTGCATCCTTTATCATAGAAAGCTGACAAAAAGCCTGCCCTGAACTACAACCCATACATTGACTAAAGCTTCTTGAAGAATCCTTAAGCTTTCCTGATTGAGAACATTTAACAAGTTCACCGGCCGTACCATTAAAACCCGTAATAGAGCCAAGACGTTTTTCACGAATCTCAACTTCTGGAACTTTTAAATTTATTTTTCCCATATCTGATTCCTCCTATTTCATAATCATAAATTTTCAAATAAAAATCTTTCTGATGGTCAATTTTAAATTTCAATATATCTGCCATCAAAATTCTATAAAAAGAGCCATAAAAGAGGGTATACTTCTCCTAAGAAGTATACCCTCTGGTTTTTCCAGTCAGATATATTAATAAATGCATATTTACATTATTCCTATTTGTTTAATTGGTTACAATTAATATATACCAATTTGCTATGTTTGTCAACAAAATTTAATCTAATTTTTCTTTTACTGAATTTAACTTCTGACTCATAGATGCTTCCTTATCTCTTCTATCATCTATATTTATAGTTGTTAATACCCTTTCAGCACCATTTTTAAAAGGTATTTCATGCATTTTCCTTATAACTTCTAAAACCACATCCAAATCACCTTCAAAAACTGTTGCCATAGGTGTAAGTTCATATTTAATGCGTTTTTCATCTTTTAAAATTTGATGACAACCTGCCACATATTTACTTACACTGGTAGAACCTGTACCTAAGGGTACTATTGTTGCCTGAGCTATAGCCATAAAATCATCTCCTATCATTATTTTTTTATTAGCATTAACCAGATTTCAAATAAAACAAATTCTCTTTTTTACTATCCTCATTTTCTGAAAATCTATTAATCATCACTTTATCATAGTTTTTAGCTTCTATAATAATCTTATCTATAATGCACTTATTGAATTTTATTTGATTCTCATATTTTACCTCTTTAATAACGGAATATTCTATATGTGATGGTACATTACCTGTAATATATAAAGGAAATAATTTTTCTATTCTTTTATTTATAAGTGCAAATTCATATATTGAAGCATCTATAATATCCATTCCTCTCGTATTAAAGCAATGAGCATATTGCCTTCTATATCCATTTACTTCTACAAATATCAATCCTTCTACAGCCGGTACATCTAATCCAAGTTCTTTAGAATATTGATAAATTAAACTTGATATAATTTTCCCACTATTCATAATTTGATAGTTATTTATAATATATTTACATAGATTATGAAATAAAGTCACATCTCTATTCATTGTATCACCCTGTTAAAAATACTTTTTTATACTGATATTACATCTAAATATTAATATTATTCATAAAAAAACAAGAAGAACCTTACTATAAAAGGTTCCTCTTATCTTTGCTGTATAAACAAAATTCTTTGCATCAGGTGAAGTTTTTATTCCACTTGATGCTTAGAAGTCGTTATCCAAGGACGTATCAACCGTTATCTCCAACTTTGTAGAAGATTGCAGTATTACGGTTGATATTCATCGGATAAATATCCTCTATAAAACTTACCTTATAGTGAGCAGATATAACATTCATATATTCCTTGTACAATTCATTCAAACTTATTGAAAACGAAAGCTCCTGTAAAGTAAAATTTATCCATTTCCTATAATTAAGATTACAACTTTTTATAGAATTATATTATAAATTTTTATTTAGCAGCCTTAGCTGCACTTAATATTTCATCATAATTAGGATAATCTGTAATTTCGCTTAAATATTTTGCATAAGTTACTTTATTATCACTGCCTACAACAAAAGCTGTTCTTGCAAGAAGGCCCAACTCTTTAACATAAGTGCCTGTATTTTCACCAAAAACTCTATCTTTATAATCTGAAAGAGTAACTACTTTTTCAATACCTTCTGCTCCACACCATCTAGATAGAGCAAAAGGTAAATCCATAGATACAGTGTATACAGTAACATTTTCTATTTCAGCTGCTTTTTCATTAAAAGTTCTTACTTCAAGATCGCATACTGGAGTATCTACAGAAGGTACAGTTAAAAATATCCTAACTCCTTTAGTATCCTTTAATGAAATTGATTCTAGTGAATTATTGGCTGTTGTAAAGTCAGGAAATGTATCTCCTACCTTAACTTCTTTTCCCTGTAATGTAACTTCATTTCCTTGAAAAGTAACTTTCATATACTTAGCTTATTTATAGTTACAATCTATTATGTACCCATTACATAATAAAGATTTTAAATAAGCCTTTTCACCTCACTTTATATTAATATTTAATATTAATTAATATTATTTATCTATTATCAATTCTACTACATATGTTTAAATTTGTAAACCTAAAATTTATATTACAAATTTTAAATACAGCTATTATAAATATTTATATCCATATCTTTTTCTTGGAATTTAGAAAGCTTTGCCATAGAATCTACAAAATGAGAAGTTTTCATGTGTTTGTCTAAAGCAGACTGATCCTTCCATTCTTCTATGAAAGTCAGTATTTGCTCATTATTAGCATCTTGATACAAACCATAAGATATATTTTCTTCCTCTTTTCTACTTTCTTTTACTAATACGGAAGCGATTTCTTTAAACTTATCTACTTCTCCTAGTTTAATATAACCTTTTGCTATAACTTTAATCATATTTTTTCTCCCCTTCTTTACATTTTTAAACAGATGATTATACTGTATATCATATTTACAATCACCTTATTTTACATATACAATACATAATTGATTATATTGCTAAAAATTTAAAAGTACAAGTTTTTATATGTTTAAACTTGTAAATTATCCACATTGAGAATAAACTGTTATTCACAATGTGGATAGTTTATTTATTACTGAAATTTTAAAATGAGACAGACTCTTTTGCCACAATATACTATTTTCTTCATTATTTATTATGCCATTTTTAATATTGAATATTTTTTATGATTCTTTAATAGAGCTTTTCATATATATCAGTTACACATCTCTCTGATAATTCTGTATAGTTATTAGCCATTAATCTTCCCTGTTCTGTCATAACTATGTTTGTAAAATCTGCTATTTCGCACTTCTTCATTCCATATTCACGAAGTGACTTTTTCTGTATAATATGATTAAGCAATTCTTCTAACTTCTCATATACCGTATCTGTAGAGCATTCTAAAAGATTACTTAATATTTTATTTAGTTCTTCTATTTTGCCTACTGGTTGCAGCTTTTGATACATATAGTATACACCAGTAAAAATAGCATAGTTTGCCTCCCCATGGGGTACATGGTAAGTTGAACCCAAAGGATAACTCATGGCATGTACAGCAGCACACCCTGCATTACCAAAGGCAATTCCAGCATAGGTACTGGCTATTAAAAAATCGGTAAGAATATCCTTTCTGGCCTCTGGACCATTCTTGGCAATAATTTGATATCCTTTTAATATAATATTTATTGCTTTTATAGAGTAAATCTCAGTCATCAAAGAAGCTTTTGGAGACATATAAGACTCTACTGCGTGGATAAGAGCATCGATAGAACTGGTTGCAAAAAAGGAAAATGGAAGATTATTTAGTAACTCCGGAATCAGTACGGCATAATCTGCATATAATTCATCTACTGCCAATCCCATCTTGGTATGTCTGGACTTTAACTCTAAAATTGAAATATTAGTCACTTCACTTCCAGTTCCACAAGTGGTAGGCACCAAAATTAACTTTTTAGTCTTTTTTATATCTATCTTTTTCTCAAACAAATCCACTACTGGCGTAATTGTTCTCAATGCAAATAGTTTAGCTACATCGAGAACTGAACCGCCTCCAATTGCAAATACTCTTCTATAGGTATAATCTTTCACATCTTCATATATCTTCTCCACCATCTCATCAGAGGGCTCTCCCTTTTGGTAATTTCCTCTAAAGATAACCAAGGCACCTTCCATTTGGTTTTCAAAATAATTATAATAGGTAGACTCACTGGTAATAACCAGATCTCCTCTTCCTATTGCAAAATCCTCACAAAAGCTTTTACTTTCTTCATATTGTCTTATAATAGGAACTACTTTAAATTCTTTCACGACATCCTCCTTATGAGTTACATACATTTTACAATAGCGTCTTCTAATATTGCTAGTCCTGCTTCTAACTGCTCATCAGTAATTACTAGTGGTGCTAAAAATCGAATGACATTTCCATAGATACCTGCACTTTCTACCATTAATCCATTTTGAACACATTCTGCAACTACCGCACTTACCAGTGGCGCATTTGGAGTTTTGCTTTCTTGATCTGTTACAAATTCAAGTCCAACCATTCCACCCAGACCTCTTATATCTCCAATCACCTGATATTTTTCCATCCATTTGTGGTATGTCTCCATTACTTTTTTTCCAATTTCCATGGATCTATTTTCCAAGTGATCTCTTTCCATAATTTCAATAGTTTTTAGTGCAGAGGCACAGGCCAATGCATTACCACAAAACGTTCCACCAATTACCCCTGATGTAACCCCATCCATTATCTCTGCTCTTGCAGTAATTGCACTTAGAGGAAGTCCTGCAGCTATTGATTTAGCAGTGGCTAGAATATCTGGTGCTGCACCCGCCTCTGCCCAATATTCAGATGCAAACATCTTACCAGTACGACAAAAACCCGTTTGTACCTCATCTGCAATTAATAAAATCCCATATTTATCACAGATTTGACGCACTGCTTTCACCCATTCAATAGGAGCTGGAATAAATCCGCCTTCTCCTTGCAGCGGCTCTACTACAATGGCTGCTACATTATCCCATGGAGAACACTCTTCAAATATTTTCTCTAAACGTTCCACATAATACGCAATAGCATCTTCATCATTCATGCCCTTTGGTTTTCTATAAAGATAAGGGAATTCAGCACGATATACACCATCTGGGAAAGGCCCCATGCCAATTGCATAAGCTTTTTTAGACGTCATAGCCATAGTCAACATAGTTCTTCCATGAAAAGCTCCTGAAAAAACTATAATATTATTTCTTTTTGTGTAAGATTTTGCAACTTTAACTGCATTCTCATCAGCTTCTGCACCACTGTTTGCAAAATAGGTTTTCTTCTTTTCTCCTTTTACGGGAACAATTTCGTTCATTTTCTTTGCCAATTCCACATATCCTTCGTGGGTTACCACATTGGCCATTCCATGAAAATATTTCTCAGATTGAACCTTTACTGCTTCAATAATTTCTGGATGACTGAAACCAATATTCAGCACACCTACACCGCCAATCCAATCTAGAAAATGGTTTCCATCTACATCTTCTATCATAGCACCTTCTCCCCGTTTAATAACGACAGGATATACACACTTAATAGCATTCGGAATGTTTTCTTTTCTTTCTCTTATCACTACGTGTGCTTTTGGCCCTGGTACTGTTTCTGTAATAATTCTTGGTAACTCTGTTCTTAGCATAAAAATTCCCCCTCACTCTTATAACAAAAAAAGTATAAACTTGATTATTCTGTATAATTATCACTTGATTAAATATATTCTAACACAGTAAAATACAATATCAACGGTCATACAGCCTACTATTATAGTGATTTTTTGTGCTGGATAAACTAATTTTATTATGATAGAATACAAGCATCAGGAGGAGATAAGCTATGATTAATCTACAAACTGTTTATGAAGATACTAAGTATGCCTTTCATTTGAAATTACTTGCAGGTAACAAAGGTCTTTCCAACATTATGAATTGGGTTTATCTACTTGAGGATATTAATAATTTTTCTTTTTTAAAGGAAAGCGAGTTAATTATAACCACTGGATTAGGATATAGTGGTGAACAATGGCTAATCCAATTTATAAAATCTTTGATAGGTCATCATTCTTGCGGATTAATAATTAATAAAGGCAAGTATATACATTCAATTCCTAATTCGGTAATTGACCTTTGTAACAAAGAATCTTTTCCTCTATTTACTATGCCCTGGGATGTACATATTGCTGAGTTAACCAGAGACTATTGTACACGTATCTTTCATAATGAAACTATTAAACAAAGTTTGAAAGATGCATTTACATATATATTAAATAAACCTGAGGACACTTATACTTACGAGCATACTTTAAAAGCTCATAATTTTCAATTAGATAGCAACTATTGCTGCATATTAATAAATGTTGCTAAACAATTACAAAACAACTATGCATTTTTACAACACATTGAGATTCTCTGTCGTAACAACATCAATCATTTAACCTATAATTATACTTTGTTTTATTACAAGAAAAGAATGATGCTAATCCTCCAGGATTCACCTAAAAATGATATTGTAGAACTTATGAAATCCCTGCATATTAAACTGATTAATCAGTCTACCAACTGCCAGCCCTATATTGGCATTGGCAGTATTGTGAAAGGGGTTAGAAACCTTACCAAGAGCTATCAACAAGCTTGTGCTGCCCTAATGGTTTCTATGAAAGGAGAGCATCCCATTCGACTATTCGATAATATTGGCATATATAAAATTCTGCTTTCTATAAAAGATATGAACATTTTAGAAGAGTACTATAAAGATATTCTATCACCAATTATTGTCTATGATCAGGCACATAAATCTGACTATTTGACCACTTTACGCTTATATATTAAGTATAATGCCAGCGTTCAAAAAGTTGCTGATGAGACCTTTTCACATAGAAATACTATCAATTATCGCATTCGAAAAATAAAGGAATTACTTCATAGTGATTTATCTACCTTGGAAGAACGTTTTCCATACCAAATGGCTTTTTATATTTTGGATATATGGGATGACAATCTTGTAATTCAATAATTTTATTTTCAAATAAATGCATTTGCTAAAAATTTAAAAATACAAATTTTTATATGCTTAAACTTGTAAACTACCCCCATTGCTGTCCAATAAAAGTTCCAAAGGGTACACCAACTATATTAGCCACTGGATATTTTTCATAAAACTTCACCTCTCTTCCTTAAGTCTAATCAATAAATTTCATATAATTAAAATTTATTTCTTTATTTTTAATTATATGAAATTTATACGTTATGTAAATAGATATTTAACATAAATATTTAGATTTCATCCAACATTTTACATGGATAAATTATTAATAAATATTTGCTTATTACTACTTTTTAGTGTACAATGTTACTTGTAATAATAATATATGAATGTTAGAGATAGAGGCGCGATGCTTAAGAGTACCTTTGTGGAGATAAGCACTATGAAACAATGTGAAAGGAATCATCGCCGAAGTTATATAGTTAATGCTTTGAGACTATATTGCTGGTTGTGCATATAATATATGTATAACTGTCACAATTTTGTGGAGAGCTATCCTGAGCAACTTTTATTCTTATGTAATTTGTGTGAATAGAAAAGCCTTGGGGTTAGCCTTGGCTTTTATTTTTTAATAACATTCATTCTGGAGGGATTTTATAATGAACAAAAAATTAAAAGTAGGTTTACTTGGAGGTACTGGTCTTGTTGGACAAAGGTTTGTAACTCTTCTTAATAATCATCCTTACTTTGAAGTTGCAGCTGTTGCAGCAAGCAAACGTTCTGCTGGCAAAAAATATTATGACACTGTAAAAGACAGATGGAAGCTTAGTATACCTATGCCCGATTATATTAAAGATATAGTTGTAAAAGATATTTATGAAATAGATGAAATTGCTAAAGAAGTAGACTTTGTGTTCTGTGCAGTAGATATGCCTAAAGATGAAATAAGAAAAATAGAAGAAACTTATGCAAAACACGAAATACCTGTAGTATCAAACAATTCTGCTCATAGATTTACTGAAGATGTTCCTGTTGTTATCCCTGAAGTAAACCCAGATCATCTTAAAATAATCGATAAACAAAAAGAAAGACTTGGAACAAAAAAAGGTTTTATCACTGCTAAGCCAAATTGTTCAATACAAAGTTATGTACCTGCACTAAGTGCACTTTTAGAATATAAACCAACAAAAATACTTGTATGTACTTATCAGGCCATATCAGGAAGCGGAAAAACTTTTAAAGAATTTCCTGAAATACTTGATAATGTTATCCCTTATATTCCTGGCGAAGAAGATAAGAGCGAAAAAGAACCTCTAAAAGTATGGGGTCATATTGAAGACAATAAAATAGTTTGTGCTAACAATCCAACAATAACTTCTCAGTGTTTAAGAGTACCTGTAGCTGATGGTCATATGGCTGCTGTATTTGTTTCCTTTGAAAAGAAACCTTCAAAAGAGGTTATGCTTGAACACTTTAAGAACTTTAAAGGAAAACCTCAAACTTTAGAGCTTCCAACTGCTCCTGAAAACTTCTTAACTTATTTTGAAGATGATTTCAGACCACAACCAAAGCTTGACAGAGAATTAGAAAAGGGAATGGGAGTAACTATAGGAAGGCTTAGAGAAGATACTGTATTCGACTATAAATTTGTATGTCTATCTCACAACGCACTACGTGGTGCAGCAGGTGGAGCACTTCTAACTGCTGAACTTTTATATAGAGAAGGTTATTTATACTAAGTAATATTACTTTACTAAAAAATAAATGATTGTTATTTAAAAATTGAAGGTTGTAATATAGATGAAACCTCATTTATATTACAACCTTCGACTATTATTTTCAACAGCCTTTAAATAGTCTCTATACACTTCATTAGTTACATGAGGAACTCCTCAAAGAAAGTATGAACAACCTTATCAATTCCTTTAAAAATAAATATTCCTTCATCTGAGTCGCTTCATAAGATTTATTTTGTCACAGCATAAATATAAGTTTTGCCCTTAACACTATTACCTTTTTGAAAAAAATACACTCTAAAAATAAATTTATCACCTTTTCCATTGTATATAGTACTCTCGAAAACTCTTAAGACGTTGATATTCCTAAACTTATTTTTGTATAAAAATCAACTTCACCTCAGAATTTCTTCAAGTTTTATATTGTACGAATTACTCATATAATCAAAGCAATTCATAGCATTATCAATTTATTTCAATATAATCTTTAAAAATAGGACTTGACAATTAGCAGGAATTTCCAAAATAAAATATGTATGTTTTTACATTATTTCATTTTAAGGAGTGTTTTTTATGCTAACTGTTTATTATTCTCACAAAGATTATCAGTCTTTTGTACAGTTATTTTTGGACAAATTTTACATCCAAACTAATCAACATATTACTTTGTTTACTTATGATTCATTAATTTCTAAACTCTGGTCTACAGACCTTACAGGAATCGTTGCTTTAATTCAAAGTTCTTACTCTAAGTCAAATCAAGGTGCTCCACCAAAAGATGCGATAGCATTACTTAGATCTCTTATTATCATGATTTATACAAAGGAAACAAGTATTTCATCATGGGTTAAAAAATTACGTTCTGAACCTTTTTATGCAATATTATCAGGATTTATTCCTGCTTGCTATTCAGCTTATAAAGCCGAAGGCATCTGTGCTGATCCTATACCTGGAGTTGGCACTTTTTATGATTTTATGGATAGGCTGATTCGTAAGGATAAATCCATTTACAAATCCAAACTGCGTAAATTTAAATGTAAGCCACGAAAAAAACAGAAGAAAAACCAAAAGATGAACAATTCCAAGCCAGGTGTAGTCGATAGATTAGTTAAAAGGATCTTAAAATATGATAATTCTAAACTCCCTGAACACCTTGAATCTACTCTGAATACCATACTTAAAGAATTATTTGTTATACCATCTTTAAAAATGGGCATTCTTGGTGATCCTTCTAAATTAAATATCGCAGCTGATGGAACATGCATGCCTACGCAGGCTTCGCCTTATGGTAAAAAAGTATGTGATTGCAAACTTAAACCTGGAGAACATTGCGAGTGTTTTCGCAAGTTTACCGACCCCAGTGCCACCTGGGGTTGGGACAGCTTCAATGAAGAATACTTTTATGGTCATACTTTTCATGGGTTTACAGCTTGTGATAGTTTTTACAGTCTACCTATCCATATTAAAATTGTTAGTGCAGCACGTCATGATTCTGTAACTGGAGTTTATGCATTTAAAGAACTTATTGATTTATATTCTGAGATTAAGTTTTATTCTGCAGCCTTTGATTCTGCATATGATGCTGCTCCATTTTATCTTTTAAATATGCATTATGACATCAATCCTGTTATAGACTTAAATACTCGTTCTTCAAAACCATCATCAAGTTCTGAGTTTATGGAATATACTAAAAACGGTATCCCCTACGGGAAAATTTGTGGTCACAAACTTCGTAATTGGGGAATAATTACTAAACAATATAGGCATAAATGGTTGTTTCCTGTACAATGCGATAACTGCAATAAATGTCCAATGGAAAGCAAGAAAACTCACTATACAAAAACCTTAGATAACCCAAGATATTTTACTCGTATACTAAGAGACTCAAAGCAATGGAGAGCTCTCTATAAAAGACGTTCTACTACTGAAAGATGTTGGGATAGAATAAATAATGACTTTCATGCTGAAGATGCCATAGTTTATTCAGGTGAACGCAGAGCAATTCGAGTATTCCTTGGAACATTTTGCTGCTTTATCGATGCTTGGGCTTGCGAAAAACCAATTGCATTAACTGATATTTTCCCAATTTTAATTAACAAAGCTGCTTAAATAACATACTAACTAAATACGCAGCCTACGGCTTTTAAAAATATAGTATTAAAAAGCCTTTTTGTCATGCTTATAATTATTTTGAGTACAATTTTTCATCCAGACAATAGTATTTATTCCAAATATTTAAAATTGTTAATTATTGTTTTCCGACTATACTCTTATCAAATGATAATAAAATCATAGCATATTGAAATTTACTTGTCAAATGATAATTGTTTTTTGATATGTATTTTGATATGTTATAGCAAGAGGTGATTATTATTGGATAAAAAAATTCTTTTTAATAAATTAATAACATTTACAGCCTCAGTGGAGCGTACTGTACAAGAATTGTCAAAGGATGCAAAACCAGACATGGTTACCCCAGTCCAATTTAGCATTCTTCAATATATAACTATTAACAAACTAGTTACTCTCAGCCAAATTAGTCATTGTGAAGATATATCCATGTCAAATGCCAGCCGGGAAATAAAGAAATTAGAAAATATGGATTTAATAGAAAAGATTGATGATATAGAAGATAAACGAAAGCAATTCATCAGACTTTCAAGAAATGGAGAAATCATAATGAATACAGCTTTCAGCCATATTGAGAGTAGATTTCTCAATATAATTAATAAACTTTGTGAAAATAATTTAGAGGATATATATAATGCCATAGATCTGCTTAATCATAGTTTGTTTATTAGGTAAATTTATAAGCATTAACTATTATACGCTGTTAGCAAGGAGCTATTATGGATATAAAAGAAAAAATCAAAAAATTACCTTATTCTCCTGGAGTGTACTTTATGAAAGATTCATTAAATAGTACAATTTATGTAGGTAAATCAAAGAACTTAAAGAGCAGAGTAAGCTCATATTTTCAAAACTCAAAATCACATTCTCCAAAAGTTTTAAAATTAGTTAAAAATCTAAAAAATTTTGACTATATAACTACAGACACCGAATTTGAAGCTTTTATATTAGAGTGCAAGTTAATAAGAATTATTAAACCCATATATAATAGACAAATGAAAAATCCAAAATCCTATTGTTATATAAAAATAGCATTAGATGAAAAATATCCAGACATTGAAATATGTAATACTTTAGATAAATTTGACAAAAGTATTTATTTTGGACCTTACACCAGTAAAAATACCGTAGAAAGAGCCATTAACGGAATTAAAGAATTTTATAAAATATTGTGCAATACTAACTTTAAAGCATCTGATTCCTGCATGAATTATTCTATGGATTTATGTATAGGTGTTTGCTTAAATGATAATGGAAAAAAGCAGCACAAAACTATCTTAAATAGAATAATACAGCTTTTAAAAGGTGAAGACAAAACTATACTTATAGAGATGGAACAGAAAATGAATACCCTATCAGACAATTTTCACTTTGAAAAAGCTGCCAAATATAGAGATTATATAAATGCGATTAGCTATATGCTTAACAATATAAAAGTAATAAATTTTGCAAAAGAAAACAAAAATATTGCCTTACTGGAAATTCTAAATGAAGATAGTTTCAAATTTTTTCTTATTAGTGATAACAAATTACTTTTTAGCAGTAAATACAATTTAAAAAATATCAAATATAAAAACTTGGAGATTTTATTAAAATCTAAAATTTTATTTTATTTTAAAGATACAAATCTTAGAAAAAGTTTAGAAATTACTCATGAGGAAATAGATGAAGCTCAAATAATCTATAGCTACTTAAAAAATAAATCTAACAACTGCAGATATATAATAATTAAAGAAATGTGGCTGCATGATTTATTCAATGACTATATTGATATACATCTAAAAGAGTTTCTTACTCAATTCACCATATAAAATGTTTTAATTAAAATAAGCTGTAAAAAAATTTAGGAAAAATATGTATATAGCAACCTATATACATATTTTAACTTTTTCTATTCTCTTTTTATTGACTTCCTCTATTTGAAATATTATATTTTCATATTCTATAACTTTTTCTTCATCCTTTTTAGGGATTCTTCCCAGCATACTAACTAAAAAACCCCCTATGGTGTCATAACTTTTTGATACCAAATTCAAGTTAAGACGATCATTTAAATCATTTAATGAAAGTAATCCATTTACTATATAAGTATTATTATCGACTTTCCTTATATTAGGTTCATAGTCATCATATTCGTCTTCAATATCTCCCATAACTTCCTCTATAAGATCTTCAATGGTAACTATTCCTGAAAAACCGCCATATTCATCTATTAATACAGCCATATGATTCCTAAAATTTTTTAGTTCCTTAAATAACTTATTTATATTTTTATTTTCATAAACAAAATAAGGTGTATGCAGTATACTTCTAATGTCTATACTTTCAAAACCTTTTTTATGGGCCTCAATTACAACATCTTTAATATTAAGTATACCTATAATATTATCAATATCATCTTCATATACTGGTATTCTTGAATATTTTTCTTCCAATAAGCTATCTAACAAAAGTGTGATAGGTCGATTTACATCAATTAAAAACACTTCAGGCCTTGGTGTCATAACTTCTTTAGCTAATTTATCTTCAAATTCAAATATTCCATTTATCATATCCTTTTCTGCTTCATCTATAACACCCTGTTCCTTTCCTGTTTCTATAAGATATTTTATATCTTCTTTTGATAGTTTTTCATCTGAATCTTCCTTATCTAATCCAGTGATACTTACTAAACTATTGGTAGATACAGAAAGCAATTTTACAAAAGGTATCATTACTTTAGATATATAGAAAATAGGGACTACAGAAAATAATGCAATTGTTTCTGGTTTCTGCAAGGCTATACGTTTAGGAAATAATTCTCCAAACACAAGTGTTATATAAGATAGAGCAATTGTTATAAGTACTAAAGCTATTTCTTTGCTGTAGGGTATATTCAAATTAATCAAAACTGCTGAAAATTTATTAGATATACCTGTAGCAGCAGAAGCACTGGAAAAAAATCCTGCGAAAGTAATTCCCACTTGAATGGTTGATAAAAATTTAGTTGGATCTTCCATGAGTTTTTCTAACAATTTTGCTTTTTTGTTTCCATCTTCTGAAAGAAACTTAATTTTATTTTTATTTAAGGATACTATTGCCATTTCTGCAGATGCAAAAAATGCATTTATTAAAGTCAAAATAGCAATTAATATAAATTGAGATGTCATATGATTAGGCTCAGGTTCGGGTTCTGGTTCCATTAAAATTCCTCCTGTTAAATAAATTTTGTATTATTATAATAATATCATAAAATTCAGTCTTTTTGTAATAATTTTTTTATTTTTTCTGCATTTTTAACAACATATTACTAATTTATTTTCTATTTGTCAATTACTTTCTGTAATGCTTCATAATCTAAATATGTATGTACTGCTGATAAAACCATATATTAAAACTTAATTTAAAACTGCTTCAATATAATAATAGATAGGCTTGTTTCACAATAAATATATATTCATTGCGAAGCAGTCTATCTATTACTATTTATATATTTAAAGGTTTATTCAAAAGGATATACAAATCCCCATTGATTTCTTACTTCACTTAATAAGTGAGTAACATCAATCGATAATTGAAGCTGTTCATGACCTGTTTTATTAGTAATATATTCCTGCATATCTTCTACTTCATAATTAAGGGCTTTTGCTGTTTCTCCTAGTTTAATTTCCTCTGTTCTTCCATCTTCTGTATAAGTTATAGTTGCCTTATCAGCTCTTGGATAATTGTTTACTTCAATATATCCAAGTTCTCCTGCTACAACACCACGTTTTGGCTGCTTTGCCCTCATAGTTAAAGCCATTACTGCCATTTGATCACGGTCATTTTTCATAATAATACCAGATTGTTCATCTACTCCAGTTTCAAAATACTTTGCAGTAGTGAGAATTACATTTGGCTTACTCTCCAAGAAATATCTTGCAAAAGAAGTTGCATAGACTCCTATATCAAGTAATGCTCCACCAGCTAGTTCTTTGCTAAAGAAACGATTTTTAACATCATACTCTTTACAGCTTCCAAAATTAACCTGGACCATTTTTACTTTACCTATAGCGCCTGAATCAACAATTTCCTTTAATTTTTTGTATAAAGGCATATGATATAATGTCATTCCCTCTGTTACAACCAAGTTTTTCTCTTTTGCAATTGCAACTACCTTATCTAATTGCTTTGCATTTACTGTAATTGCCTTTTCACAGAAAACATGTTTACCATTTTTAACTGCCTTTAATAAAAATTCATAGTGAAGATTATGTGGAGTTGATATATATACAATATCAATCTCTGGATTTGCAATCATCTTATCAGCATCATTATAGACATTTGACACATGAAATTTATTTGCAAAATCCTGTGCTTTTTCTAAATTAATATCACATACTGCATAGATTTCACCATTTACTTCATTCAATGCAGTTGCCATTTCCCCACCAATATTACCTGTTCCTAAAATAGCCCAATTGTACTTTTTCATATAAATTCTCCTTCTTTCTAAACTATAAAATTAATTTTATCTAAAATAATGAAATACAAATATATAAATCTTAACTTATTATTATACAGAAGTTACTAACATTAATTATTCAGTAACTGCTAGAGGCTTCTTTAAAAATGCCAGCACAATACAGCCAACTATAGCTCCAATTACTAATGATATAAGATATCCAAAGGGATTCCCTATTAGAGGAAGAACAAATATTCCACCATGAGGAGCTCTGAGTGTACATCCAAAGAACATAGATAGTCCACCAGCTACAGCTGAACCCGCTACACAGGCAGGAATAACTCTTAAAGGATCCTGTGCTGCAAAAGGTATAGCCCCCTCTGATATAAAAGATAATCCTAAAACATAGTTTACAACTCCAGATTTTCTTTCCTTCTCAGTAAATCTATTTTTAAAAAATGTGGTACATAAAGCAATTGCCAGTGGTGGAATCATTCCACCTGCCATAACAGCCGCCATAATTTCATAATTACCTGATGCTAGTTGTGATGTAGCAAACACATAGGATGTTTTATTAATAGGGCCACCCATATCTGTTGACTGCATACCAGCAACAATTATTCCTAGAAGTATTTTACTTGAACCATTCATATTATTTAAAAAGCCAGTTAATCCTGTATTAATCATTCCCATAAATGGATTGATAAAAGTTGTAACTATAGCAACTATCAATATTCCAAGAACCGGATAAATTAAAATTGGTTTAATTCCTGCTATGGCATTAGGCAGCTTGCTAAATAATTTTTTTAATCCCAGTACAACATATCCACCAATAAATCCTGCTAATAGCGCTCCTAGAAAACCTGCATTAATATCTCCTCCTGCTGGATTGGCAAAGGTAATTCCCATCTTTGCAACCATTCCACCAATAAATCCAACGGCAAGTCCTGGTCTATCAGCAATACTCATTCCTATATATCCTGCTAACACAGGTAACATAAGTCCAAATGCCTGCTGACCAATTGTAAGAAGATAAGCCGCAACAGGTGTATTTTTACCAAAATTTGCAGGATTTATAGAATAATCATCAAGTAGAAAAGCCAATGCAATGAGTATTCCTCCACCTATAACAAAAGGAAGCATATGTGATACACCATTCATAAGATGCTTATAAATAGAACGACCAATTCCCTCTTTTTCTTCGGCATTTTCAGATTCTTTTGATTTATTAGAACTATGATAAATAGGAACATCTCCACTTATGGCACGATTTATTAATTCTTCTCCCTTATGAATACCATCAGATACTTTAGTAATAATGACTTTTTTACCATCAAAACGATCCATTTCAACATTTTTATCTGCTGCAACTATAATACCTTCTGCTGCTTCAATTTCTTCTTTCGTTAAAACATTTTTTGCTCCATCTGCACCATTAGTTTCTACTTTTATCGAAATTCCAAGTTTTTTACCCTTCTGTTCTAAGTTTTCTGCTGCCATAAAAGTATGTGCTATACCAGTAGGACACGCTGTAACAGCTAAAACTCTATATCCACCCTTTGAAGAATTCTTTTCTTCTTTAGCCTCCTCTGGAAATTTCTCAGTTTCCTTTTCATCAATAATACTCAAAAATTCTTTTTTACTTTTTGCTGAAATTAACTTGTCTTTAAAATCTTCATCCATAAGTATGGTAGATAATCTAGCTAAAACTTGAAGATGTATATCTCCGCCACCTTCTGGTGCAGCAATCATAAAAAATAATTTAGAAGGCTCACCATCAAGTGCATCATAATCTACTCCTTCTGGAATTACCATAGCTGAAAGTGTTGCTGTTTTTACAGCTTTATTTTTAGCATGAGGAATAGCTATTCCTCCTCCAATACCCGTTGAACAATGTTCTTCTCTTTGCAACACACCTTTTTTATATTCTTCAATATCTTCAATATTGCCTGAATTATTCATTAACTCTAACAATCTACCGATAACGTTTTCTTTTGTGTTAATATTTTTGTCAGCATTGAGTTCAATACATTGTTCTTTTAATAGATCCTTAATACGCATATAAAAATCCTCCTTAATAGTATAATAATTTTTATCTAAATTTCTAATTCTTAAATTTAAAACTAAAAAATATGATGACTAAACTATTTTAAATAAATAAAACTTCATAAATTCTCATATAAAATAATTCAATACAACTAACTATATAAAATAATATTAACTTTAGAGTCAGACTTACTTTTACATAAAAATTATATTTATATTGCATTCCTATATTCATTTATGTTTTTTTATTAGTAAATATATGAATCTTTTTTCTTACCTCCTATAATATTTTTTTCTTTTGTTTATATATCTAATATATTATGATAGATTAATTTTGTCAATATACTTTATATAAAAATTATTTTCATATATGATTATAAATGATTTTTATGGGATATATATAGTTATTCTTATGTAAAAATTTGCATATATAGGTTGTTAGTATACAAATATTAACAATATATAAATATAATCTTATAAATTATCTATCTATTTTATTGCATTACGAAAATCATCCCTTAAACAATAATTTTAAAGCTCTATAATATAAAAAACCTCCAATATAGAATAGAAGCAGTGTTAGTAATTTACTCACTACAACTAAAATATATTGAAGGTATGTCCAAAATGGACAATAACAGTTTAGCACGTATTAAATATACCATACTTATACTCGTAATTGCCAGCTATATTATATTAGATATATGACAATTTACAATTCATAAATTTACCTGTAAACTTTAAATTTCAGGGCATTTCTTATATCATTAATGGACTTTTCTCTTTTAAAATATAAAATTTTAGCTTCCTCCAAAGAAATTTTCTTAAATATAACTTTTTCATTAGGTTTTAATTGTACAATTTTAGAAATATCTACAGAAGCTATTTGAGCAATTTTAGGATATCCCCCTATAGTCTGCCTATCTGCCAAAAGTATAATGGGATTTCCATCTGGAGGTACTTGAATAGTTCCAAGATATACTGGTTCAGAAATCATCTCCAGTGGTTCTCTTAAATTTAATTTAACTCCATTCAATCGATAACCCATTCTATCAGACTTTACTGATATATTAAATTGTGACTTAAAAAATTCATTTATACTCTCCTGGGTAAAGTTTTCAAATTGTCTTTCTCTAAAAACTCTTATACTATTAACTTTACCTTTAGTACGTTTTATATGATTTACATACCATTTAGGAAATATGTACTTGTTCATAGAAGATATTGAAGAAATTCTTTTTATAATATCAATTGATGCTTCTTTAGAATTTTCAAGTTCTATTATATCATCTTTTTTCAAAGTTCTTCCTTTATACCCTCCAATTCCAGCTTTAATGTAGGTACTCTTACTTTCCATAATATTTTTCAATTTAAATCCTCCAGCAAAAGCTAAATAAGATCTGCATCCAGATTTACAAGGGCCAAATTTTAATAAACTATCTTCCTTTAAATAGATGGGTCTCCACATGGGCGCATCCCGTCCATCTATTGTAGGTGAAATATCAGCTCCCGTTATGGCAAGAAGAGTTCCTTTTTCAAGCATTAATTCTGGGCCAATCAATGTAATCTCAAAAGCTGCCTCTCCTTCCTTATTTCCAACTAAAATATTTGCAATTCGCAGTGCTTCCAAATCCATTGCCCCACCAACTACAACACCATATTTTTGAAATCCCGGCCTTCCTAAATCCTGAATAGTTGTAAATAGTCCTGGATTTAAAACTTTTATATTCACTTTTTATTCCCCATCTCTTCATATTCCTCAAAGGAAATTGGATAAAATTTCACTATATCTCCTGCCCTAAGCAAAGTTGGCGGCTCTTCTTCAGGTCTAAACAATTTTAATGGCGTACTGCCAATAATCTGCCAGCCGCCAGGAGTACTTATAGGATATACTCCAGTTTGCTCTCCTGCAATACCTACAGCTCCTTTCGGAATAGCAGTACGAGGTGATTTACGCCTTGGAGTAGCTATACTTTTACTCATTCCTCCCAAGTAAGGAAATCCTGGTGCAAACCCAATCATGTAGACAATATATTTGCCCTTAGAGTGAATTTTTACTACTTCATCTATTGAGATCTTATTATAATCTGCTACATATTGAATATCTGGTCCAAATTTATCTCCATAGCATACTGGAATTTTAACAATTCTTCTATTCTTTTCATAAGGTAATTTTAAATTGCAAAGTATATTTTTAAGAATTAAGTACACTTCTTCATAATTTGATTCCATTGGATTATAGATTACAGCTACACTTGAAAAAGCTGGTATGTATTCAACCATTCCCTTAAAAGGATGTTTATCCAAATACTCACAAAATGCTTTTACTATTTCCTGTATATCTTCATTAATAGTTTCCCCAAATTCAATTAGAATTGATGTTTCATTTACTTCAATAATATCCATATCAGTACTCCAAAAAATTAATATTAATTCTATACTTTTCAAATAAATTATATACTAAAATTATTTATTTCTATATTACATTTTTCAAGAGATTCTTTAATTTGACTTGTAAATTCCAGTGCATGTTTACCATCCCCGTGAACGCAAACTGTATCTGCTTTTATTTCTATATCTTTACCTTGCTGACATTTAACCAGTCCTTCTTTTATCATGCGCACTACTCTGGTTACTGCCTCATTGGTATTAGTAATCATCGCCTCTGGATTGCTTCTAGAAGTAAGAGATCCATCCCGTTGATAAGTTCTATCTGCAAATACTTCACTGGCAATTTTAACCCCAACTTTTTCTCCCTGAATAATAAGTTCACTGCCAGCTAATCCAAATAAAATCAGTTCAGGATCCACCTTATATACTGCTTCTGCAACAGCTCTTGCAATTTTGCTGTCCCTTGCCGCTATATTATAAAGTGCTCCATGAGGTTTTACATGCTGCAATTTACTTCCTTCCGATTTTACAAATCCATAGAGTGCCCCTATTTGATACACAACTATATTATAGGCATCCTCTGGAGATATGTTTATATTACGTCTTCCAAAGCCAACTAAATCCTGAATTCCAGGATGTGCTCCAATGGCTACATTATTTAAAAGAGCTAATTTTACAGTTTTTCTCATTACGCTTGGATCACCAGCATGAAATCCACAGGCAATATTAGCAGATGTAATATATGGCAATACCAATTCGTCATTACCTAATTTATAAACTCCAAAGCTCTCTCCTAAATCGCAATTTAAATCTACTTTGTACATAATAACCTTCCTCTTTTACCCTGCAATTTCTTCTATATATAAATCCTTTTTATACTTTACAGTTACATTTTCAATGTTTTTAGCAGTAACTATTTACCACAAAATATTCTCACAATAATAGTGAAATTTTATTTATGTTTTTTTGTCTTTTATTAACAAACTCATAATATCATATTATTTTCAATAATCCAATCAATCTATCATTATGTAGATTTCTCTATATAATGTGATATAAATAAAGACACTAAATTTATATTAGCATCTTTATAAAACTTCATAATTAATTTATTTTCACTTTTACATCAATATATTATTGTATTCATATTAAATAACCTTTTTAACATCATACAGAGAATTTAAAACTAACCAATTCTGTGGAAAATATCTCCCTATAGTCCAATAACTTATACCTGCAAGTTTAAATTCATTAGCCAATTCCAGCTTTGCTCTGATACTTCTAGCATCCTCAAACCAAACTTCATGCTCTCTTCCATTACTTTCATAATAATTAAAATAGGGAGCTTGAGACAATCTATCATATTGTATTTCTGCCCCTACTCTAGCTGCAAGATTAACTGCTCCTACATTTGAAACAGTATTTGCTCTATTACCTCTTTTAAAAGGCAGAGGCCAATCATATCCATAGTTTGGTATACCCATAAATATTTTATTCCTAGGTATAACAGTAACAGCATAATCTAAAACTCTCCTTACAGAATTGATGGGTGCTACTGCCATTGGTGGTCCATAGGTATATCCCCATTCATAGGTCATCAATATAACATGAGATACGACTTCACCGTGAACAGGATAATCATGCCCTTCATATAAAATTCCTGTCTGATTACCTGATATTTTAGGTGCCAATGCAGTTGTAACAGGATAACCTAATGGTTTTAATTTTTCCACAGCTTTTCTAAGAAAATTATTGTATAATTCTCTATCCTCAGCATAGATATACTCAAAATCAACATCTAATCCATAATAGTTTTTTGCTTTTAAAGTTTCAATCACATTATTTAAAAGTTTATTCTGCAGCTGTTCACTGGACAAAATTGTTCTGGCTAAGTCACTGCTAAAACCTCCTCCTGGCAGGAGATTACTGATGACTAAAAGGGGAGCAACTCCTGCTGCTCTTGCTGCTTCTATTAACGGCGTATCATTAATCTCTCTTAGCGAACCATCTTCCTTTACTTCATGGCTAAATATACTCAAATATGTCAAATTAGGTAAAGTCTTTCTCAACACTTCCATATTTATATTGGGGAAGGCATATCCATTTACTTCAATGGTTCCAAATTTTCTTGTCCTAGAAGGTATTCTTAAAACCTGCCCTGGATATATTAAATCTGGATTAGTTATTTGAGGATTTGCAGCAATTAATTCATTAACAGTCATTCCATAAGCTGCGGCAATTGAATATAAACTCTCATTAGGAGTTACAATATGTTTTCTTATGCCTTCAAGAATCACCAAAGTTTGACCTACTACTAGCCTATCAGGATTTGTAAGTTCATTATCTGATATTATTTTATCAGCAGAAACTTTATATAACCGCGATATAGAATAAACAGATTCACCATTATTCACAACATGTATAATCAACTAACTTACCACCTTTTACATACTTAAAATTATTATATGAATACTAATAAATATTTAATACAATTTCTATAATATATGACTTGGGAAAATTCCCTTCTTTAAGGCATTTTAATAAAAGTTGGCACATGTTTAAATGTATAGTAACAACTTTAACTCCAGCCTTTCTAGTTTCTTTAAACAAGCTTTCACTAAAATGATTAATTCCCTCTTTTGCAGCTGAAAAAGCCCTGGGAAGTTTCCCAAGGCTACTTTGGTTATTAATTCATACTTTATAGTTTAATAATATTTGCCATTATCATAAAAATAACTAAATTGCATCAAAAAAACTTAATTGATCTTTTTCAGGAAGACCTTTTAAACATCCAAACTTTCTAAGTGAATCTATAGCTGAATTACCTATTTTAGCACGTTTTTTCAAATCTTCTACAGAGTTTATAGGTATTTCCTCTTGGGCTGCATTATATATGCCTTCTGCTGCCACATTTCCCATACCTGATATACTATTTATAGGAGGTCTCAATCCTTCCTCCTCTACCAAAAATTGTGTGGCATGAGATTTATACAAGTCAATAGGAAGAAATTTAATGCCTCTTTCATACATTTCCAAGACCAATTCCAAATCATCATACATATCCTTATCCTTAGGAGGAGCCTGCATACCCATACTTTCAATTTCCTTCATCTTTGCTTTGACCTTTTCTTTTCCAAAAATCATAAATTCTGCATCAAAAGCTTTTGCTCTAATTGTAAAGTATGCTGCATAGTAGGCCTTAGGTATGTGAACCTTAAACCAGGCTATTCTGAAGGCCATCATTACATAAGCAGCAGCATGAGCCTTAGGAAACATATACTTTATCTTTTTACAGGATTCTATATACCATTCCGGTACTTCATGCTCTCTCATTAGGGCCTCATATTCCACAAATTTAGGTTCCTTCAATGCCTTTCCTTTACGTACTGTTTCCATTATCTTAAAGGCAGAATTTGGAGGCAGACCTTTTTTGATAAGATAAACCATGATATCATCTCTTGTACATACTGCTTCACTTATACTGGTAACTATTCCTCCATCAATTAAGTCCTTGGCATTTCCAAGCCACACATCAGTACCATGAGAAAGTCCTGATATACATATTAAATCTGTAAAGGTCTTTGGCATAATATCTAAAAGCATTCCTCTTACAAACTTGGTACCAAACTCAGGTATACCAAAAGTTCCCACCTTTGAATTTATTTGCTCAGGTGTTACTCCTAGAGCTTCTGTAGATGAAAATATAGACATAGTTTTCTTTTCATCCATAGGTATAGTTTTTGGGTCTATTCCAGTTATATCCTGCAGCATTCTTATAACTGTTGGATCATCATGCCCCAATATATCCAGCTTTAATAAATTTTGATCAATAGAGTGATAATCAAAATGGGTTGTTATAATATCCGAATTTGCATCATCAGCAGGATGCTGAACAGGACAAAATTCGAAAATTTCTCTTCCCTTAGGCACGACAATTATTCCACCAGGATGCTGACCTGAAGTTCTTTTTATTCCTGTACAGCCCTTTGCAATCCTGGTAATCTCTGCCTTGTTTACTGTAAGATTCTTTTCATCCAAATACTTTTTTACATATCCAAAGGCTGTTTTTTCCGCTATAGTACCTATAGTTCCGGCCTTAAAAGTTGTGCCCTTTCCAAAGATAACCTCTGTATATTTATGTGCCTTTGCCTGGTATTCTCCTGAAAAGTTTAAGTCTATATCTGGTTCTTTATCTCCATTGAACCCTAAGAAAGTTTCAAAGGGAATATCTATTCCATCCTTAGCCATTTGCTCTCCACATACAGGACAACATTTATCCGGCAAGTCGAAACCATTTTTAAAACCATAATCTTTAAAATCAGAATGCTTGCATTTTGGACACCTGTAATGAGGCGGCAGTGCATTTACCTCTGTTATACCAGTCATATATGCTACTACAGAGGAACCAACGGAACCTCTGGAACCGACTAGATATCCATCTTCATTTGATTTCCATACTAGTTTTTGAGCAATTATATACATTACGGAGAAACCATTTTTTATAATGGATTCCAGCTCCTTATCCAGTCTTTGCTTAACTAGTTCAGGAAGTGGATCTCCATACAGTTCATGAGCTTTTTCATAGGTAATATCCTTAATGGTCTGTTCACAGCCATCTATGTGTGGTGTAGCTTTTACTGGTGATATTGGACTTATTCTCTCGCACATATCCGATATTTTATTAGTATTTGTAACTACAACCTCATAAGCCTTTTCTTTACCTAAATAGGAAAACTCCTGAAGCATTTCCTCGGTAGTCCTTAAATATAATGGAGCCTGATTATCTGCATCTTTAAAGCCCTGACCGGCTTCAAGTATACGCCTATATATCTCATCCTCAGGATCCATGAAATGAACATCACCTGTAGCTACTACAAGTTTATTCAGTTTTTCTCCAAGATGTATAATTTTTTTATTAATTTCCTTTAGATATTCTCTGTTAGGTACCTGTTCCTGCCTTACTAAATAATCATTATTGCCTAGAGGCTGAATTTCCAAATAATCATATTCCTCTGCAATGGCTTCAATTTCCTCATCTGATTTTCCAAGAAGTATTGCCTGATATAATTCTCCTTCACTACAAGCACTACCAAGAATTAAACCCTCTGAATATTTTTTATACATACTCTTTAATATACGAGGCTTTTTATAGAAATAATCTAAATTGGAATAAGATACAAGTCTGTATAAATTCTTTAAGCCCACATAATTTTTTGCAAATATTATTGCATGATAAGTTCTAAGCTTTTTATATTCCTGCTTTTTAGACTCTTCATCTGAAGCATATAAATCTATATCCTCAAGGGTTTGGCATCCTCTTTCCTTTAATTTCTCAAGCATTACTTCAAAAACCTTAACAGTAGTATCAACATCATCTAAGGCTCTGTGAGCAACTTCCACCTTTATACCAAGGTGTTTTGCAATTCTTCCTAATTTATAGGTTTTAAAATCAGGGAAAACCTCCTGTGCCAGAGACAAAGTATCTAAATATGTAAAGTCAAAGTCATAGCCTAAAACTCTAGCATTATGCTTTAAAAATCCCACATCAAATCCAGCATTGTGAGCAACTAAAACACTCCCCTTAATAAACTCCAACATTTTAGGAAAAACCTGCTCTATAGTTTCAGCATTTCTCACCATATCATCAGTTATATTAGTAACCTCTACAACCCTTGCAGGAATGGGCTTTTCAGGATTTACAAAACAGCTGAACTGGTCTATTACCTTCTCCTCTTTATATTTCATGATTCCTATTTCAGTAATTTTTTCAGTTACTGGTGAAAATCCGGTGGTTTCTAAATCCAGCACACAATACGTGGTGTCAATACTTTGGCCCTTAGTATTTGTTACTGATGGCTTTTTATCCGGAGCCAAATAGGCCTCTACTCCATACAGCACCTTCATATCAGGATTATCTCTACCTAAAAGCTTATGTGCCTCTGGAAAGGCCTGAACTACTCCATGATCTGTTATGGCAATTGACCTCATGCCCCAGCTCATAGCTCTTTTAATCAAGTCAGTAGCACTGGTCATGGCATCCATTTGACTCATCTGTGTATGCATATGCAGCTCAACTCTCTTCACCTCTGTATTATCCTGTCTCTTAGCTCTCTTTACACCTTGAGTTTCTATTATGGTATTAGCAATCATCTCAACTTCCCCAGAAAATTTACTATAACCTGCATTTCCTACAAGCTTAACGCCCTTAGCTTTTTTAAGCTTAGGTAATACTTTATCATCTTCACCTGGCTTCAAGAAAGTCTTACAAGTCATAGAACTTGAACCATCGTACAGATCAAAGGAAACTAATGTCTTTCCGCTCTTCAATTCCTTTGCTTCCATATTGGATATTTCACCCTCTAAGGCTATCCTACCCTCATCGGGTGTAATGTCAGTAATCTTTATTACAGTTTCCTTAATTTTAGCATTTCTTCCTACTATCAAGGATGAATCAATCTTTTTACCATTGGTCTCTATTTCTGCTTTTACTTCCTGTTTTTTATTTCCAACTTCCTTAGACAATTTAGGACTATTACTGTTTAAATCCTTCTTAATCTTATTTATAACCTCAAACATTTTCTTATTATTTATTTCCTCTTGTAAGTTTAATTCTCCACTATTTACCTTATCAACAAAATTTATTTTATATGTAGTACCATAAAATGTTTTTATAGCCTTATAAAGTTGCTTGTCATAATTCATAGATTTTAAAAAATTTGATACAGCAATTTTAAAATTAAAATTTATAGTATTTTCATCTACCTGAAATTCACTATTATTTAAAATTGTCTTTAAAACAGGATGTTTATCCGCCAGTAAAAATACAATATTTTTAAGTTCCTCTTCTATAGGCTTTTTATCCGTTCCATCAGCATACTTTACAGAAATTATAGAATCTCTTAATGAAAATCTTTTTCTTATAAATCTGTTAAGATCTTGAAATTCCCTTATTTCAATATATTTATCTGAACTAATTTTCATCTCCAGACGTTTACTTTTCTTGCTTAATACTACCGATTCTACAAGGGCAGTATTTATATTACCCTTTACTGTATAATCACTAAAAATTTCATTTATTCTTTTCATAGAATTCTTTACCTCTCTTCAAAATTTTTAGCACTTTATTATTATATAGAAAGACTTATAATTTGTCATGTAGAAAATTTTATATGTCATATATAATAAGTATACCCTTTTATTGGTTAAATCACTATATGTAAATATTATTATAATTCATCAAAATTCATACACAAATTGGAAAAAATAAAAAAGCACTCATTTACATTTTATATAAAAATATACATCTTAAAATTTATTCAGCTTATAATCCGCTTTAGGATAATAACACCGCTCTTAAAGCCAGCTGTAGCTGTATCAACGTTATTTATGGTACGGTTCACCGTACAGGTAATAAGTGATAACCTTTTTATTGTTTTTCTTTTATTGTTTTTCTTTTATTGTTTTCCTTCTATTTTTTCTTAAGTCATATATAAGTGCCAATCTTCTTAAACCAGTGTCAACTTTTATTTCTCCACTATCCTTTACTTGCTTGACTTCTTCTAATATATATTTTTTTACTTGTGTAAGTTTAAAATTTTTAACATTATATGCAATAAGCGAATATTCCCTATACTTTGGAAATTGTTCCTTAATAACATTTTCCATGTCGTCATATTCTTCTTTACATGTTAACAAATCCATTTGAGTCTTAATATTCTCTTGCCTATTTAATCTTTTCCTTAATTTTTCTTTTTCTAAATTACATATACTACTACTTCTTATATTCTCTTCAGTAACATATCTCATAATAGGTAATATTGACTTAGGCTGCTGACTTGCAATAAATCTTAGCATTATATCTAAGTTTTGTTCGGTATTTTCTGAAATATAATCATATATATAATCTACTATATTAGGCATGTTAAAGATTATCTTACTATCACCAATTGCAACTACTATATTTTTATTTCCTATTACTTTTTCTATGTCATCTAACTCACTTGGTGATACTAATATAGTGTTAAGCTTGCCAGCTTTTCCACGTTCAACTATTAATTGCTTTATAACATGTTGATATCTTCTTACTTCTGAAGGTGCTACTCCTTGATTTATTTGAGCAATTTTTTTATAAATATCTAAAAAATTATCTGTTCTAATCACAGTTAATCTACATCCTAAATCTTGGTCTATTATCACTTCTTCTTTTATATCTTTCAAATCTTTTTCCCATTGGATTAATATCAATCTCTTTTCTAATTCAATTTTCTCTGCCTCACTAAGAGAACCAGTAAAATCTTTTATAATCTTTCTTACATTTCTGTCTGTAAGTGAATATCCTAAAAATATTATTGGTGAATTTAATAACATTGAAATTATCTTTGCACTTATTAGTATTGAATTATTATCAAACTTCTTGTAATCTTCACCACTAATTATTAATGAAGATGGTTCTTTAGTACACCCATGTATTTTATATAATTCTGCATATCCTAATGTTTGTTGAAAAAATCCTTGTTGTCCTATATACGTTTTTAATCCATACTTACTTACAGTGTCATAAGATTCCTCTATAAATGTATCATAATTCGTAGTTAGAATTATTTGAGCCTTCATTAACATATTTTTAAATTCCTTAAGCTCATCTTCATAATCTTCTTTGAAATCATATTGGGCAAATCTATTCGATAGTAACTTTTTAAATGGAGATATATTCTGTTTATATGCATCTTTTTGCTCTAATCCATCTATTGCAATTTCTTCATTGTAAAATTTATTATTGATTTCTTCTTCTATCTGATTTGCCACTTTTATATTTACTAGAAACTCAATTTCTGATTCTTCTTTAACTCCTGATTGTATTATTTCTCTCCTAATTCTACTTAAATGTGCAAAGAAATTATCGTCACTTATCTTTTGCCAAAGTTCTTCCAATAACTCCTCCCAACTTGGATATTTATCTAAGTACCTTTTCGATATTCCTGAACCTATAAACACTATTGGAAATTCATTTTTTTCTATCAAAATGTCAAATATCGATATATCCATATATTTCCACCTCCCTTATTATCCATAATTCTATTATATATTACTTTTTATCTCATATTATATAGAAAAATTCATATTTACTGAATTTATTAACAACTTTTTCTTAAAATATATCAAAGAGAACCTCCTCCATTATCTGGACTTAATTCTCTTTGATTTTTTACATACAATATTAAGTAATTAATGAATCTCATACCATGGTGTTGCCTGTATTCCCTCTGGATGTCCAAAGGCTGGATATAACTTATTGCCTTGAATATTATACCATGGTACTGCTTGTATTCCTTTTAGATGCCCAAAGGTTGGATATAATTCACGCATTACTATTTCCTCCTTATACGACATATTTGTTATTATACTTTCTATTTATTATCATGCTTTTTTACAATTTTGTAAATATATAAAGAGCTTAATCTGATTCTATCTAAATTTAGTACTTCCGTTTAAGTAATAGAACAAATTATATCATACCTTAAATACATATTTTTATATCCACAGGATTTATCATCATCACCTTTCTTGCAACAAAATAAGAAAGAGAACCGACTCCATCATTATCTGGACTTGGTTCTCCTTCATTATTTAGATACATTATTTTCATCTGTATAGCATCCATTTCTATCATTCCATTGAAGGAATTCTGTTATTGCTTTTCTTTGTTTTTCTCTTTGATAATTAAATTCAATCAATTATAAACTCCTCCTTCAAAATATAAAAATCTTATCCATTAAATTAATTGTAAAAATTCACAATTATATAATATATATTCAAAATCAATATTGATACTTACGTTTATAAAATTATTTTTCTATTCTATATGAAAAATTTCTTTTGTGTTCATAATTATTTACTTTTCATGTAAATAAACCGCTATTTTTATTAATGTGGACAACTTTATTGATAAGTAGTAAAATTTTCTATATACATTATAATTAGGAGGTTTATTATGTTTTCTAAGGCATATGATGAAACAAATCCCATTAGTATTGAGTCATATTCACAAAATCTTATTGGAAAGACTTTTGCTGATGTGCTTAAAGAAGCTTCAAATAATGATGAATTAATTAGAGAGATACCAAATGACTATGGGAAAGCTCATGAAAATAAGAAGCGCAAAGGTGGACTAGGCGAGTTAATTGAAGAGTGTTTTTTCCACTATAAGTGTAATAACGAGTCAAAACCAGATTTTAATCAAGCTGGTGTTGAATTAAAAGTAACTCCGTATAAGATTAATAATAACAATTCTTTTTCTGCTAAAGAACGTCTTATTATTACTATGATTGATTATTTTAGTGTAGTACATGAGGATTTTTATGAAAGTCACCTTTGGACAAAATCTAAACTAATATTACTTATCTATTACTTACATTCTAAAGATATAAGTAATCGTCTAAATTATCCTATTCACTATGCAAAGTTATTTACTCCACCTAAAGAAGATATTGAAATAATAAAACAAGATTTTAACACAATAGTGAATAAAATCAAAGCTGGTAAGGCTCATGAACTGTCAGAAGGGGATACATTATACCTAGGTGCAGCTACTAAAGCTTCAACTTCATCAGACCGCAAAGAACAGCCTTTTTCTGATACTCCTGCTAAGCCAAGAGCTTTTTCATTTAAAGCTTCCTATATGACATATATATTAAATTCTTTCATAGTTCCAAACAAAACTACCTATGAGCCTATAATAAAGAACTTAAATGACTTAAATGGTACAACTTTTGAACGCTATATAATAAATAAAATTAATTCTTATGTAGGCAAAACAGACAAAGAGTTATGTAACTTATTCTGTAGAGAATGTAACAAGAATAAGGCACAATGGATTGATTTATCATATCGGATGCTAGGTATAAAATCTAACCAAGCTGAAGAATTTGTAAAAGCTAACATTGTTGTAAAGGCTATACGAATTGAAGAAAATGATACTATGATAGAAAGTATGTCATTTCCTTCTTTTAAATTCAAAGAGATAGTTAATGAAATGTGGGAAGAATCTGATTTATTTACTTATTTTAATGAAACACACTTTTTATTTGTAGTCTACAAAAAATACGGTGATAATTATGTATTAAAAGGTAGTCAGCTTTGGCATATTCCCTATAATGATTTAAATGAGACTGTCTATGATGGATGGAATGTCACCCGAAACATTATAAAAGATGGTGTAATATTTACTAAAAAGAAAACAAAATCAGGTTTAATTATATCTAATAATCTCCCTAAAAAGGGTGATAACTCTATAATTCATATTAGACCACATGCTCAAAAAAGCGCCTATCTTTTTACAAATGGAGAATCTGTTGGTAATGTATCTAAAAATGCCAACGAGCTTCCAGATGGTCAATGGATGACTAACCAAAGCTTCTGGATTAATAATAGCTACATTTTAAATCAATTAAACAAAGATTTATTAAAATAGCTAATGGAACTACGAAAGAGTAGTTCCATTAGCTATTTTTCTTCATTAAATATTATATTTAAAGTTTCTCCCATTCTTTGAACAACCCCTACTACAAGTGCATTACCCATGCAAAAATATCTAAACTTTTCTGGCATACCAGTATTAGTCCAGTTATCATCAAATCCTTGTATTCTTTCAGCTTCTATAGGCGTTATTAGCCTTAACTGCCCTTTTTCTGGATCTTTAATAACATGCGTACTTCTGTTTATACTTGATTCACTAGTTAACATAGTTCTTGCTGGCTTATCTATTGGATCTGGGAATGCTATTGCTCCTTCTGAAAAATTATAAGAATGACCACTTTTACTTGTTCTATTTATCTTTTTAGCCCCTTTTAAATATTGCCATTTTGAAAGTTCTTCTCCTAAATAATATTTATCATCTACATTACTTTCAACTATATCATTAATAGTTAATGGTTCTACAAACTTAGGTGTTGTTTTAACTGTAGCAATTTCTCCATTATGCATTATTCCTGAATTTGAAAATTCATATCTGAAATTATCTGATACATCATAAATATCATTATATTTAAATTCTTTAATATTTATATTCTCACATTCCTCAATAGGAAATGTAGTAGCAAAAAATCCTTTTCTATTAATTATATCTTTATCTGTTTGCTTTTTCATTTTATTAAAATATTTTGTTGTATTCTTACACGCAAAAATAAATACTCTTCGTCTACGTTGTGCAAATCCATATTCTGCTGCATTAATAACTCTCCATTCTACACTATATCCTAAATCATTAAAACAACCTAACATAACACCAAAATCTCTTCCTCTTTGGTTTGTAGGTGACTTTAATAATCTATCAACATTCTCAAGTAAAACAAACTTAGGTTTTTTAATTTCTAATATTTCTCTTATTTGCCACCAAAGTACTCCCTTGACTCCATTTATTCCTTGTGCTCCTGTCCTAGCAACAGAATAGTCTTGGCATGGAAATCCCCCAACCAATAAGTTATGATTAGGTATGTTACTTTTATCAACTTCTGCAATATCTTTATTTACATGATTATTACTGTTTCCAAAATGAAAACAGTAACACTCAAAAGCATGTTGCATTTTTTTCCCAGGTTCCCATTGATTTGCCCAAACTGTATTCCATTCATTAGATGCCCTTTCTAAGCCCAGACGAAATCCCCCAACCCCAGCAAATAATTCACATACTGTTTTTTCCATTGTCATCTCTCTCTCTTAATTTATCCTATTCATTTTAATTATCTACATATTGTATTTATATATGCATTGATTTTATATTCATAACTATATTATAATTCAATTATTGGAAAAGATCAACATTTTTTTTGATAAGGAGTAAATAATTCAATATCAAATATTTTCATTTAGTCATAACATAACTATTTTTGAAAATAACATAATTTTTCTACATTATGATATGAAGTAAAAAATACTCAACCATTTAGAATAAATTCTACTAGTAAAACTTTAAAACTGCTTTAACCATATACAGACCAAGCTATACTTATAAAATAAGTATAGCTTGGTTTTAATAGTAAAATGTTATCATTCATTTATGATACGGTTCACCCTTCATTATCCTAAACCCTCTATAAATTTGCTCCAGCAGCATAACCCTAAACAACTGATGTGGAAAAGTCATCTTTGAAAAACAAAGTCTATAATTAGCTCTATTTAAAACTGATTCCGATAATCCCAAAGAACCTCCAATGAGAAAAGCTATATTGCTTTCTCCTTTTACTCCTAAGTCCTTAATAAAACCTGACAATTCTTCAGAAGATAACATTTTGCCCTTTAAATCTAAAGCCACCACGTGCATATTATCTTTAATATATTTTAATATAAGCTGACCTTCTTTATTCTTTATAATTTCCTCATCTTTAGCTGAAGCATTATCTGGGGTCTTCTCATCTTGAAGCTCTATTATATCCAATTTGCAGTATCTAGAAAGTCTCTTTTTATATTCCGCTATAGCCTCTCTAAGATATTTTTCCTTTATTTTGCCTACAGTGATTAGAGTTATATTCAAAGTTGTTTCTCCTAACAAAAAAATTAAATTCTCGTAAGTTTTGCCTTTTCCCTTAAAGTCTTCAACCTCTTAATTGCCTCAAGCAACGTATCTTCATTTTTAGCAAAATGAAATCTTATATAGTTGTTTACATCTTCTTTAAAAAAACTTGATCCCGGTACTGCAGCAACTCCTACTTCCTTAGCTAACCACTCACAGAATTCTACATCACTACCATCAGTGAACTCTGATATATCTATCATGACATAATAAGCCCCTTCTGGTTTTGTGTATTTAAGTCCTGCTTCGTCTAATCCTTTTAAAAATAATTCTCTTTTCTTTGTATACAGTTCTGTTAAATCCTCATAGTACTTATCGGGAAGATTAATTCCAGCTAATATAGCTGCTTGAAGCGGTGCTGCTGCTCCAACAGTTAAAAAGTCATGAACCTTTTTAGCATTTTCAATTATATTCTCGGGGGCAATGACATATCCTATTCTCCAACCAGTTATTGCATAAGTTTTAGATAGGGAACTACAGGAAATAGTACGTTCAAACATTCCTGGCAGCGAAGCCATGTAATGATGTTTGTTAGGCTTCATAACTATATGTTCATAGACTTCATCTGTGATTACAAAAGTATCGTATTTCTTTGCTAAATCTGCTATAAACTGAAGTTCTTCCATTGTAAATACTTTACCTGTGGGATTAGATGGATTACATAGTATAATTGCTTTAGGTCTTTGCTCAAATGCTTTTATTAATTCTTCTTTATCAAAATTGAATTCTGGTGGATTAAGTGGTACGTATATAGGTTCTGCTCCACAAAGTATTGCATCTGCTCCATAATTCTCATAAAAGGGTGAGAATACAACAACTTTATCCCCTGGATTGCACACAGTCATCATGGAAACCATCATTGCCTCAGTACTTCCACAGGTGATAACAATTTCTTTATTAGGATCTATGGCAATACCCATAAACTTCCTTTGTTTTTTTGATAGTGCTTCTCTTAACTTTTGGGATCCCCAAGTAATTTCATATTGATGAGGTCCTTCGTCTGCTACTTTTATAAGTTCTTCTTTAATTTCTTTTGGAGGATCAAAATCAGGAAATCCCTGTGACAAATTTACAGCTCCATATTTATTTGCTATTCTTGTCATTTTTCTTATAATAGATTCCGTAAATCCATTTAGTCTTTCACTCATTTTAGGCATATTTAATCCATCCTCTCATTATACTAATACAATTGTTATGTGTAATTATTATTTAAAGCATCATTAATAATTAACTATTTACTTACATTCAATCAGGCAAATGGTATAAAATAACTATAAAACTTAATCCTTTATTTATCTCTTTTAAATATATTCTAATCTGACTGCCATCTATTTGTAACAATTTAACTTAACAGATTTATATAACCTCTAGTTTTTACCACAGCACTGCTTATATTTTTTACCACTACCACAAGGGCAAGGTTCATTTCTCCCAATTTTGTTTTTATTAACTACAGTCTTGGAATTCTTCCAGTTATTATGTATTTCCTTTCTCTTTTCTTTTGAAAAGATCCCATCCCATTGAGAAAGGCCATAAAGATAATCTGCTTTTGCTTCAAGCATATTAAAGTATAATTTTTCAAAGTCTACATTTGCATTTATAGTATCTTCTTTATTTATATTTTCTAGATCTAATTGTTCATTTAAACTATCGTTTATTCCATCTAAAAATCCCATAAAAAAGATATCATCCACTTCAAACTCTTTTGCCAAATCTTCAAATTTACCTTCTAAATCTTTTTTACGATCTGCTAATAGCTTAGTATATATTTTTGTTTCTATTGTCCCATATTCTTTCCAAAAAGCCGCTTCTCCTCTTGTTTTTACATAATCCACTACCATATCTGTCCAACTTTTATATAAACTCATACGTATTTCTCCTTTTATTCATCTCTACACAATTTATATTCCGATTGTTTTTGACAATAATTACATTTGTGCTCCGTATCTTCTACTACATTCGGGAACCTTTCATTTTCCAAAAGATAATCATCAAAGGCCTTGTCTAAATGCTCTTTACAAAAGTACTTATTTTCTTCTTGCACTTATATCATCCTTCCCAAAAGGTTTTGATATATCATAGTTACCACCAAGTACATCTGTATCTTTATTATTGATTTGTATTTTTATTTTTTTTACAGAAGATAGTTGTTCCAAAGACATAGTTAAACTCTTTAGTATAGCTTCTTCTTTAACTGGAGTCATAGGAACTTTTGCATCCTCACTAAAGTTTATAAAGGCAATATCATTATTTATAGAAAAACTTAAAAGTTTAGTAGTCTTAGGCAAGATAGGTTTTAGTTTGCTTTCTATTCCCGGTCCTTTTATGAGTTCATTAATAATAAGCTCTCCTATGAATTCTTCTTTTTTTATTAATCTCTCTTCCATACCTACTTCTGCCTTGTTTTCATTTTTTGATGCATCAAAATATAAATTCAAGTCAAGTGCCTGACCTTTCTCTTTATATAACTTCACATTTTCTACTTTATTGTTTAAATTTTGATTGTTATCTCTAAATGAACATGCACTAAATATTAAATTAGAACATATAAATATAATACCCATACTGGAAGCTAATACTTTTTTTTTCATAAAAATCTCCTCTCATCAATAACCTGTACTTAAATAAGCCTATATACCTTATTTAAATTACTTTCAATATGCTGTTGTGAGTTTTTATGTAACATTATAACAACAATTAATTATAAAACAAAAGTATTAAAATTCAGTATACCCACTTGGCATATCTCTTTTTGCCATGGTTATCGCTATATCCTTTTCTATTCTTATTCCTTCATCACTTAAAACATTTACTACTGTCTTAAATGCCAATTCTGGATAGTTATTTGTTTTACTTAAATGTCCTAGAATAATTTTCTTCTTCTTATAGCCACCTATTATATCCATAATAGCTTTACCGCAATCTTCATTAGATAAATGCCCAACATTACTAAGTATTCTTCTTTTTAAACTATATGGATAGGGTCCAAATTTCAACATCTCCACATCATGATTGCTCTCTAGAAGTATCACATCAGCATCTGCAAGCTGTTCTTTAATCTGATCAGAAAAATATCCTATATCCGTAGCAACACATGCTTTTTTATCTTTACAAATTACAGAATATCCTGTAGGTTTTGCCGCATCATGAGGTATATCATACCCTACTACCTCTAAATCTTTAATACATACACTATTTTTATCCATAATTTTAATATTATTCTCTTTTATTTTACCCACATTTTTAAGCATTGCCTTCCAGGTAGATTCATTAGCATATATAGGTATGTCATACTTTCTGGAAAGTACTCCTACTCCCTTTATATGGTCTGTATGCTCGTGAGTAACAAATATAGCATTTATATCCTTAGGATTTTCCCTTATTTGATCTAAAGCCTTCTCTATATATTTCCCAGAAAGTCCCGCATCTATTAATATTTTTGCCTTTTGCGACGCAACAAACATACTATTTCCACTACTTCCACTGTAAAGCGAACAAAATCTCATAATTTTCTCCTATACTTTAGTTTTAACAGACTTAATCTTGTGATGCTCTTACTATATCCGCTCCTAAAGCCTTGAATTTGTTTTCAATATGAGGATAACCTCTATCAATATGCTCTATGGAAGTAACTTCTGTAGATCCTTCAGCAATAAGTCCAGCAATAACCATAGCTGCACCAGCCCTCAGATCACTTGCTTTAACAACTGCTCCCGTTAATTTTTTAACGCCATCAATTATAGCAATTCTGCCTTCCACCTTTATGTGTGCACCCATCTTTTTAAGTTCGTCTATATGTTTAAATCTGCATTCAAATATACTTTCATTTATTATACTTCTTCCCTGTGAAACACACAAAAGTGTACTCATTGGTTGCTGAACATCCGTTGGAAATCCAGGATAAGGAAGAGTTTTTATATTTACACCTTTTAAATTTTTCTTTGATTTAACAGTAACAGAATCATCAAGTTCAATGACTTCAGCACCCATCTCCACTAATTTTGCTGATATTGACTCAAGATGTTTAGGTATAACATTATTTATAGTCACAGATCCACCACAAGCTGCTGCTGCTACCATATATGTACCTGCTTCGATTTGATCTGGAATAACACTATAATTACAACCAATTAATTCCTTAACACCCACTATTCTTATAACATCTGTACCTGCTCCTTTTATGTTAGCTCCCATAGTGTTTAAAAAATTGGCAACGTCTACTACGTGAGGCTCTTTAGCTGCATTTTCAAGTACTGTAGTACCCTCAGCCAAAGTTGCTGCTAACATAACATTTATGGTAGCTCCTACACTCACAACGTCAAAGTATATATTTGTTCCTATAAGCCTATCTGCTTCTACAATTATTGTTCCGTGTTCAATATTAACTCTTGCACCCAAGGCTTCGAATCCCTTTATATGCTGATCAATAGGCCTAACACCTATAGGACATCCTCCTGGTAATTCTACTGATGCCTTTTTAAATCTTCCAAGTAATGCTCCTATTAAGTAATAAGAGGCTCTCATTTTTCTAACATCATCAGTATCTGCTTTTACACTCTTTAACATAGTACTATCTATAGTAACTGAGTTTTTAACTCTAGTAATTTTACAACCAAGACTTTCAATGATTCTCTCTTCACATTGAATATCTTCTATTTCAGGAATATTATCTATAACACATATACTTTTACTAGCCATAATAGCCGCTGGAAGAACTGCTACTGCCGCATTTTTGGCCCCACCTATTTCCACACTTCCAAAAAGCTCTTTACCGCCTTTTATAATCAATTTGTCCATTCCCTTATCCATCCTCACTATACTAAATATATATATAAATTTTACATAAATTCTTTATTTAACATAACACAAATTATATTATAGCATAATTGCAGCTTTTTTTGTAATTAATTTTAAAATAATAACTCTATTATTACATATGGTCTAAAAGTATTGTAAATATCTATAATTACACCGGATTTTACCAGATGTTTTTATCATTGTATTTCAAACAAATTATACTTGTTATTTTTATTCCAATTCCTTATATGATATAATTATTAAAACATCTTTAATTTTTGCTTTTACCTAGCTTAATTATTTTGTATACATCACATATGGAGGAATAAATATGAAATATTATTTAGTCGCATTATTTGATAAGGACTCTTATCTATTCATCGAAAAGATACAAAAAAGGATATGTAAAAAATATAAATTATACAAAAAACTTCCTGTTCTTCATATAACTCTTGAAGTAATAGATGATCCTGATATCGAAAAACTTGATAAAATAGTAACAGAAATAATAAATCCCTATAAAAAATTTCGAGTAAAACTAAATGGGGTTATTTGCTTCGATCCTCCATATAAATCAGTAAATTTAAAAGTGGAAAATAAAGGATACATAACAAGACTAATACGTCAAATTAATGAAAAACTAAAATTTTATCACTTTAAAGTAAGAGAAAATATAGATGATTGGGATCTACATGTCTCTTTAGCTAACACAAACTATGCTATTAGGAATTGGTCTACAGATGAATATATGATGGCCTGTGAGAATACTAAAAATTCTGATCCGCAGAAAGTAGCAAGAATAGATAGAATTGAACTTTGGAAGCCAGTAAACAATAAAAAGACTATGACTATTAAAAGTTTTTCATTAAAACAATATTAAAATTATGAATCATATCAATTTTTGTTTGATAAATTAACAATTAAATATAGTTTGTTTTTAAGTATTGACATAGCTTTTTATAGATAGTATATTTAAGCGTAAAGTGAATATAAATTTAATTAGCAAATAATTTTATTACATAATAAATACTGTGATTGGGAAAAGTAAGTAATATAGATGTTTTAAAGAGAGTGGGGTTAGGTGAAAGCCTACAAACTAAGTATTGCTGAAAATCGCCCTTGAGTTGCAAGCTGAATTTTAGTAAGCTGAGCCGGCATGCCGTTATAATTTTCAAGTTAGGCATATGAAAATAAATAGAAAATCAAAGATGCGACGGATATTTTGAATCTTACAAGGAAACAGGTTCAGATGATAGTGAGGCTATCTGAGGATTCTGTTGACGTAGTAGGATTCAAAATAGGCTAGCATACTGACTGGTTATTTATTTAAATCTGCCTTAGTATTTGGGTGGTACCGCGAACAGACTTCGCCCCATAAGGGACATAGTCTGTTCTTTTTTTGATACAGCATCTAAATAAATAACATTTTAAAAGTAAAGTTATATTTAAAAAAACAAATTTTATAAGGGGGTTTTTTTGTGAATAATTCTTATGTAGTTTACAACGGTAAAATAGTTCCTGAAAATGAGGTAAATATAAGCATTAGGTGTAAGGCCTTCAATTACGGATTAGGCTGCTTTGAAGGTATTAGAGCCTATTGGATCGAAGAGGATAGACAACTTTATGCCTTTAGATTAAAAGAACATTATCAAAGATTTTTACAATCCTGTAAAACTCTTAATATCAAATTACCTTATTCCGTAGATGAATTATGTTCTCTAACTGTAGATCTTTTGAAAAAAAATAATTTTAAATCTACAACTTACATAAGACCTATAGCATACAAAGGTGGAGAAGATATAGGACCAACTTTAATGGATGAAGACGACAGATTTGTAATATACTGTCAACCTTTAGGCAGTTACACAGGTAAAGAAGAACTTAAAGTTGCTATAACTTCTTGGCAAAGACTTGAAGATAATATGCTTCCTCCAAGAACTAAGGCTACAGCGGCATATCTTAACTCTGCACTAGCATCTCTTGAAGTAAAACAAAATGGATTTGATGAAGCTATTTTTTTAACTAGCAATGGCAATATCTGTGAAGGTCCTGGAGAAAATTTATTCATTTTCAAAAAAGGAAAACTTATAACTCCTCCTCCAAGTGATAATATTCTTGAAGGTATAACAAGAGACACTGTTATGGAACTTGCAAAAAATGAACTGAATCTTGAAGTAGTAGAAAGAAGTATAACAAGAACTGAATTATATGCTTCTGAAGAAGTTTTCTTTAGTGGAACAGCTATGGAAGTTACTCCTGTAATTGAAATTGACAGAAGAGTAATAGGTGATGGAAAAGCTGGGGACATTTCTAAAAAAATAAAAGAGCTGTTTTTTGAAATAACTTCAGGCAAAAATCCTAAATACTCTAAATACTGTACTCCTGTATACTAGTCTAATACAATAAATATAGAATCGGGAGGAATATTCTATATGAAAAGTATTCATATGAAATATGGAAATGAAAAGATTGAAGTCTCTGTTGATGAGGATAATCTTATACAAATAATTGAAAGCAATCCCTTTAATCTAGGTAAAAATGAAAATGAAGTAATCTTAGATTCCCTAGCTAACCCTATAGGAACTCCAAGGCTTAAAGATATAGTTGCTAAAGGTGAAAAGATATGTATTGTAATATCAGATATAACTAGAGCTTGGCAAAGACCTTATAAATTTTTACCTTTAATTGTAGAAGAGCTAAATAAATCTGGAATATCTGATAAAGATATCACATTTTTATGTGCTGCAGGTACCCATAGAAATCAAACAGAAAAAGAACATGGACTTTTATTAGGTCCTGAATTATCTAAAAGATTCAAGGTCATAGATCATGATTGTCTTGATAAAAATAACCTCGTTTATTTAGGAGATACAAGTTATGGAACCCCTGTATGGATAAATAAAATAGCTATGGAATGTGATCATATAATAATAACAGGTGCAATAGTATATCACTTGCTTGCTGGATGGGCAGGTGGTAAAAAATCTATTTTACCTGGTATATCCGGCTATGAAAGTATTATGGCCAATCACGCTCTTTCTCTTGGTGAAAATATAGGTGACGGCAGCAATCCACTAGTAAGATCCGGGTATATAGAAAATAATCCTGTTCATAAAGATATGTTAGAAGCTGCGTCTTTTGTTAAACCTAGTTTTATGTTCAATGTGATTATGGGATCTGATGGAAATATTGCAGCTGCGGTTTCAGGTAATTACATAGAAGCTCACAAAGAAGGCAGAGAACTAGTAAATAAAATTGATGGTGTTAAAATCCACGAAAAGGCTGATTTAGTTATTGCCAGTGCTGGTGGATACCCTAAAGATATAAATTTATATCAATCCAGTAAAACAATGATCAATATGAATGAAGCTGCTAAGGAAGGTGCTACTTTAATCCTTATCTCTCAATGTAGAGAAGGTCTTGGCGGAGACTCAGATATTAAAGATATAATATTAAATTACGATAATATATTAGATAGAGAAAAATCCCTTAGGGAAAGATATAGCATATCAAAATTTATAGGTTATTATGTCTGTGAAATGGCAGAAAAATATGATTTTATAATGGTATCTGATATAGATCAGTCATTAGTTAAAAATGCCAATATAAAAGTGGTTAGTACTATTGATGAAGCTCTAAATATAGTTTACAAAAAAAGAGGGGAAAATTTAAAAACTATATTAATGCCAAAGGGTGCTAACACACTTCCCATTTTACAAGATTAAAATTAGTTAATACTAAAAAGGTACTTAACAACAATAAAAATCTAATAAATTATATTGTAAACTTATATTGATAATCAATGTAAGTTTACAATATATGTTATAACCTTTTGGATGTATAAATATTATTATTTCTATAAACTTTCAATTAAATTATAGAATTTATTTAAAAATTTTATGTAATCGTTTATGCAATCTTTCATTATTTATGACTTTCATATAAAATATATATTATACGAAAGTTATGGAAAGGCGGCTTTATAATGAATTTGGAGAAACTATTCACTTTACAGAAAGAGTTAGACAATAGGATATTAAAAGAACATAACTTAAATGGTGAAATCTTATTCTCTCAAAAAGCTCTTGCACTCCAAGTAGAGTTGGGTGAACTAGCTAATGAAACTAGATGTTTTAAGTATTGGAGTAAAAAGAGTCCTTCTCCAGAAGAAAATATTCTAGAAGAATTTGTAGATTGCTTACACTTTATACTAAGCATAGGTATAGATAAGAAATTTCAACATATTGAAATTACTGTTGGAAATTATGGTGATGAAATAACAGATCAATTTCTAGACATTTTCATTGATATTAATGATTTTCTAATCTGCTCTTCAATAGATCACTACATAACTCTCCTTGAAGATTTTCTAAGCCTAGGTTTAAGTTTGGGATTTACAGAATCAAAAATAGAAGAAGCTTATTTAAAGAAAAACCTTATAAATCATGAAAGACAGGATAATGGTTATTAAAAAATTACCTATTTATAAAAAAACACTATCAAAGAACTATTTAGTCTCTTTGATAGTGTTTTTTTATTTCATATATCTACCTAACTTTGGTCATACTATTGTTAAGGTGGTGATTTTATGCTTGGTATACTTTTATCAATTTTATCAGGAATTTGTATGAGTGTTCAAGGAGTTTTCAATACAAGATTAAGTGAAAAAATAGGTCTTTGGGAGACAAATGTAATTGTTCAGGGAAGTGCATTAATCTTTACTTTAATAATATTGATATTTGCAGGTAAAGGAAATTTTAGAAATATAAAAGACGCAAATAAATTATATCTCCTTGGTGGAGTATTGGGAGTTATAATTATATACACAGTTATGAAGGGAATATCTTCTGTTGGTACTACTTGCGCAATTTCAACAATATTAATTGCTCAACTTTTATCTGCTGGAATTATTGATGCCTTTGGACTTTTTGATACTCAAAAAGTAGCTTTTGGAATAAAAGAAATAATTGGAATAATTGCTATGATAGCAGGACTAGTAATTTTTAAATGGAAATGTTGAATTTTCCCATAAAACTTAATAACAAATATCAGGTTTTCAAATATAATGATAATGGAAGTCATCTTACGGAGGAAACCTGATGTTTTCAATAAAGAAAAAACTTGATAATAATCTTAGACTAGCTATAAAAAATGATAGACTAAAAATTTACAGAGTTATTATACACTGTAATGCATTATTAGATAAACTTCAATCAAAAATAAAATCTTTTAAAGGTGAATTAGTCTGCATAATTCCTTCCGTTAATTGTGTATGTGCAAATATATCCTCCAGAGCTATTAATCGTTTAATAGAATATCCTGAGGTGGATTTTATCACCTTTGATAATTTTGCTTATCTCTGTGCAAATAGCGTATCTTCGTCTAATAAAGTAAATTTATCTAAAAATCTAAAGCTGACAGGTAAAAATACCTGTATAGCAATAATAGATAGCGGAGTATATCCTCATCCGGATTTATTAAGTCCTTTTAAAAAGATCAAAAATTTTATAGACATTATCAATGGCCTTAATTATCCTTATGATGATAATGGCCATGGTACTTTTATAAGTGGACTAATATCAAGCAGTGGTATTAATTCCAAAGGTGTATACAAAGGCATAGCTCCCAATAGTAGTATATATTGTATAAAAGCTTTTAATGCTTTAGGAAAAGCCTATATATCCAATATACTTTTAGCAATAGATAAAGTTATTCTTGATTGTAAAAAATTTAACATAAGAATACTATGCTTACCTTTTGAAATATGCACAGAGGATAACTTTATATTATCACTTTTTTATAAATCCTTTGAAAAAGCAAAAGAAAACAATATTGTAGTAATAGTTCCAAGTGGTAATAATGAAAACATAAAAAGCTCTATAAGAGGTATAGCTGGATTAGACAACTGTTTAACTGTTGGCGGATTAGACACTACTTCTACCATGAAATCCTATAGTTATTCTGCCAGTGGTCCCTGTGGTAAACTTATGAAACCTGATCTTTCTGCTGCCTGTGTCGATATCTGGTCACTAAAATCCGATAAAAACTTTATTTCAGAGAGAAATGGTGTAAAACTTTATCCACATAAACTTCAGGAATATTATACCAGTTTTACTGGTACTTCTTGTGCCGCTGCTTATGTAAGTGGAATTTGTGCATTGATGTTGGAAAATAATAAAAATTTAAATTATAAGGATATAATTTCTCTTTTAAAAGCTTCCTGTGAACTATTGGACTTTCCCAAATGGCAACAAGGCGAGGGCATAATAAATCTAAATAATTTATTTAGCAATGAATAATTTACAATTTTTTTACACATAACTATAATCATAAGATATTAAATAATGCTAAAATCTAACTTTGCTCTCAAACATCTTTAGTTTTCTATACTTTAGATGTTTGTCAAAATATTAGCCTCTGAGTTTAAATTCTCAGAGGTTTTTATAATTTATATTCTTATAAATTCTATCTTTTCCTATTACTGTATTATAGAATATACTCCTTGTTTGTTCCAAATACATTTCTGGATCATTAAGTGCCGGGCTAAAATGTGTCAGCCAAAGTTCTTGTACCCTACCAAGTTTAGCTAAAATCGCCGCTTCTTTAAAAGTCATATGTTTATTTTTAATGGCTTTTTCAATATTCTTTTCATCTCCATACATACCTTCACATATAAAAAGATCTGATTCTTTTATAAAATTTACAATTGAATCTATAGGCCTTGTATCTGTAATATAACAAATTTTTATTCCTTTTCTCTCATCACCTAATACCATTTCAGGAGTAAATATTTCACCATTAAATTGAACTCTGTTCCCCCTTTGAAGAATGCTCCAAAATTTAGTAGGTATTTTATTGGACTCTGCTTTTTCTTTATTGAATTTATTCATTCTTTTTATTTCTATACTATAACCTAAACAAGGAAGTGTATGATCACAATTTATAGTGTGAATTATCATGTGATTTAATCTAAATTCATAAAATTCCTGCTGCACTTCTACTAAATTTAGTTCATAGGGAAGCATTGGTGCTATAACTGTCATCCCATTTACCACATTTTTCAATCCTGTGGGTCCTATTAAAGTAAGTGGATCCACTCTTCCGGAATTAGCAATAGTCAACAGAAGTCCTGGTAAACCTGCTACATGATCTGCGTGATAATGAGTAAAACAAATGGCGTCTATAGCCTTAAATCCACTACCCAGTATTTTCATGGATACTTGTGTTCCTTCACCACAATCAATTAATAATTTACTTCCATTAACACTTACTAAAAGAGAAGTAAGTGATCTATTTGGAACTGGCATACTTCCTCCACAGCCTAATAGATATATATCAATCAAATTTATCCCTTCTTTGTATTCAAAAATACTTGTAAAATTTCAACTTTTCTAAATAATAAATTATTTAATATTATAAGTAAAATTATAATTATTATCAATAAATACTAACAGTTATAAAATTATACATTCAATCTTTAAGCTTTATAAAAAGTAATTTGTATTTTATTAAATATTGTTTTAAAATATATGTATACTACTAATCAGCAAATATTATTACCATTTATAATAATTTTAATATATTTATTTTGAAAGGATGATTTTAATGATAAGCGAAAAATTATTTTCTGCATTAAATGATCAAGTAAACTACGAGTATTATTCAGCACATATTTATTTAGCAATGCAGGCATACTGTGCTTCTCAAGATTTACCTGGATTTGAGAATTTTTTCAAAGTACAAATTGAGGAAGAAAGATTCCATGCAAGTAAATTCTTTAATTACATAGTTGATATGGATGGCGATGTAACTATTAAAGGTATGGATAACCCTAACAATGAATTTGGCTCAGTGCTTGATGTATTTAAAGCAACTTTATCTCATGAAAAATTTGTAACAGAGAGAATCTACAATCTTATGGATATAGCTACAGATGAAAAGGAACATGCAACTATAAGTTTCTTAAAATGGTTTATAGATGAACAAACTGAAGAGGAAAAAACTGTTTCTACCATATTAAAAAGATTAGAAAGAATTGGTGATGATAAAGCAGCATTATACATGTTAGATGCTGAATTAAGTCAAAGGGTATTTACACCTCCAACAACTACTGCTTAATAAATAAATTATATTAACAGTTTATGTTTAAATGAATTTTATGTAACTATCCAATAACTAGAGGCTGTTATTTCCAACTTCAAAGTTGAATGTAACAGCTTCTAGTACAGGATAAACCAATTTAATAATAGAGAATTCTGCATACAGCTAAAATATAATAATTAATCATGAATAACTTTCCAATTTCCATCAACAGAGGCCTCTATTGTACCCCTTGATAGTATGTAATTAGCTATCAATTCAGACATGTCGATAGGAATATCTCTTATTACAGGTTTACCTTTAAACATATTATAGTTTCCGCCGCCACCAGCTCTATAATTATTCATCACTACATCATATTCTTTCTCCATTTCTAAAGGATTTCCTTGATAATTTAATTTTACTATTCTATTACCCATTGGCCTTGATATATTTATTTCATATTCTATACCTTCCCACATATCGTAATTATAGTGCTGAGGCTTAGGATTAGAAAACTTTGAATTTACTTTAATACTTTCTCCGTCATAAGGTGCAAAATAGGATGCTGACTTCTCCAATGCTTCCTTGATATCTATTCCTTTAATCCTAATAACTTTAAGTGTATTAGGATAGACATAATTTGAAACTATATCCCTCATGGTAACTTTACTTGAAAATCCTCTAGACTTATTATCAAATAAAGCTGTATTAGAAATATCTACTCCTGCACTGTCCATTTGGACTCTATTAATAAATTCTATTAAAGCATTATCTTTAGTTCTTATATCCATATAGTTTTTAACTGTCATATCTCCATTTATGTTGCCTATGACTTTATCAAGCCAAATTTGAGTATCTTTTTCAATATTCTCTACTATATCTTCAACACTTGACTGCGATACTCTATTTTTACAATAAATCAACTTAGAATTCTTATCTATTACTTTCCATCCATTAAAATTTCTTTTAAGATTAATTTCTACTTTTCCTATGGCTTTGGCAGCATTTCCCGGTTGAACTACAATCACACCATTTATATATTTATTGTAAATACTTCTATGCTGATGACCAGTCAATAACACATCTATATCCTTTACTTTCATACAAAGGTCATAAGCTTGATTTTCTCCAGTGATGCTTTCTGTAGGCTTACCAGTATCTAAATCTCTTTCGAAACCACCATGATAAGAAACTACTACTAAATCTACCTTCTCTTTTTCTTTTAAAACTTTAATCCATTTTTCAGCAGTTTTAATTACATCTTCAAATTTTAATTCATCAATTATATCAGGATTCTCCCAATTGGGAATATATTTTGTAGTAAGTCCAAGGATGCCTACTTTTAATCCATTTTGAAAACTTTTTATTATGTATGGATTACCAAAGGCCGGTTTTAAAGAATTTTTATTTAGTATATTTGCTGAAAGCCATGGAAAATTTGATTGCTTTATTGAATTATTAAGTATCTCCATGCCATAATTGAATTCATGATTTCCTATAACAGCTGCATCATATTTTAAAAAATTTAATACATCTATAATGGAATTTTTATCTCTTTTATCTATTTTTGCATAATAATAAGTAAGTGGAGTACCTTGAAGCATATCACCATTATCTATTAAAATTATATTCTCATTTGAATTTCTTTCTTCTTCAATTATAGCAGCAATTTTTGACATTCCATTTTCAGTTTTTTCATTATTAGAATAGTCTATAGGAATCATATTCCCATGCACATCACTGGTTTCTAATATAATTAATTTAATTTCATTTGATGACATAATTTACAACTCCATTTCAAAATTTAAACATTTTAAAAATAATGTATTTTAAAGTTATTAAATAAATTTATAATTAATTATAACAATACTTTAAATTTTATACAAAAAGAAATTATAAAATCTGGTTTACAGAATTCTATAATTTCTTTTATTATTTGCATAAGATTTATATTTTATTTTAAAATCATCTATTATAAATGTTGACTTTATAATTTCATCTATAAAATTTTTATCTATTTACTCTTATCTATTTCTACATCTACATTATAATTTGGAAGAAGTTTTCCATTATTTCCTTCTATGGATATATTCACAGGAATGTAGGTATCTCCATTTTTGCTAAGTGAAGCAGCATTAGCTATATTAGTAACTTTACCTGTCATTTTTGTATTGGGATCAGAAGTTGGTATTATTTCAACGGATTTTCCTACTGATACATCTTTTATGAATTCTTCACTTACATTTGCTTCCACGTAGAGGCTATTTAGATCCTTTAAAGTTAATGCTGCTTTTTCTGGGCTAACTAAATCTCCTGCTTTATATGTAATATCAGTAGCTACAGCATTATCCATATTGGATATTATACCACTGTCATTTAAGTACGGTCTATTTAGTTTAGCCTTTAGTGCATCTATTTCTATCTTATCAGCATCTATCTTAGCCTGTCCCGCATCTATTTTGGCTTGATATGCCTTTTTAGCATTATCCCCTGTTATATCTTTCTTACTTTCCACATCTGCATTCTTAGCACTTATATCTGCATCTAAAGCTTTTTGCTTTCCTTTAATTGTTGCATTATAATCACTCATATCCAGATCTATAAGTTTATCACCTTTTTTTACTAACTGTCCTTCCTGCACATTTACTTTTGTTACCTTTGGAATAGCCGTTGCAGGAAAATCTATGACAATATTTTCAACATTAGCTGCTTGAACTGTTCCTGAAGCTTCTATAGTATTCTTATTTTGCTTTGCTGACGCTGCAGTTTTTTTGTCTGTATTTGCTGTACTTGAACCTCCACAAGCAGTCAATACTAATGTTAATCCTATAGAAATAATTAATAAGCATATTTTTTGTCTTCTCATTATTCTTCTACCACCCTTCCATCTCTTACATATATAATTTTTTGACCATATTTTGCTGAATCAGGAGAATGAGTAACTTGCACAATAGTTTTTCCATTTTCCAAATTTATTTTTCTAAGTAATTCCATAACTTCTCTTCCTGTCTTACTATCTAAATTTCCTATAGGTTCATCTGCAAGTATTACATCAGGTTCATTAATAAGTGCCCTTGCGATTGCAACCCTTTGCTGTTGTCCTCCTGATAATTCTCTTGGTGTATGCTTTCTCCTATCCTTAAGACTTACTATTTCCAATATATTTTCTAATTTTTCTTTATAATCTTTAAGTTTTTTACCATCTAATAGTATCGGCAGCATTATATTTTCTTCTACATTTAAGTTTGGTATAAGATTATAAAATTGAAATACAAATCCTACATCTCTTCTTCTCATAATACTTTGTGCTTTATCATTCATTACAGAAAGTTCTTTTCCCGATATTTTAACACTGCCGCTTGTAGGTTTATCTAATCCACCTAGTAAATATAAAAGAGTACTCTTTCCTGAGCCAGAAGGTCCCATTATAGAAACAAATTCTCCTCTTTTTATTTTAAGATTAATATTTTTTAATATATCTACACTTTCTGTTCCTAGTTTATAAGTTTTATTAAGCTCTTTAGCTTCAATTATCACTTCATTTAAATCAGGCTGTCTCTGTAAAGCTTCCATATTAAATCAACTCCTTTTTATAACATTTTATTTCATACAAATATTTATTCATATTTTATAGCTTCAATGATATTTAGCTTTGAAGACTTCAAAGCAGGTATTATTGAAGAAATTAAAGTTATAATCATACCTAGTATTAAACAAGTTATAAATATCTGTGCTTCATAATGTACAGGCATTGGAAAGTTTGCAGACTTTAATACGAAAGGCATAATATACGTAGATATAAGACCTCCAAATATACCCATAACAGCACCTATAATTCCTACTGAAAATGCCTCTATAAACAACATTTTTATAGTCTGAATTTTACTCATACCTACAGAAGCCAATACCGCCAATTGCCTTTTTCTTTCCATAAAGCTTATTATAAAATTATTAAGTACACCAAATGCTCCAATAACAAGAGATACTACAGGAAATATTTTAATTATCATAAGCATCTGATTAATTTGTTTAGCATTTTGTTCCTCCATACTTCTCCATGAAATTGCATTTATTTGGTTTCCCTTAAATTGCTTACTTAAATTATCTGCTACTTCATCTGGATCTTTATTGGTAGCAGCAAATATACTACCATATTGATTTAATTTAAAATCCTGCTTTAAATATTTCTCTGAAACTATAGCCATACTTCCATTATACATAAGAGTACTAAAAGTTCCTGAAATTTTATAATCTCTATCACCATTAGCCGTTTTCAAAGTTATTACATCCCCAATATTTAGATTTAGACTTTGTCTTACACTTTCTGTTATCACAATTTCTCTATTATCATATAAATTTTTTAAAACATTATCTCTATTTTGAAGAAAATTTACATTCATAAAATCATTAAAATACTTAGGATTATAACCATATATGCCCATAATATTACTATTGGTATCTTCAATCTTTGTAGAATTAGCAGAATACATACCAGCAGCCTCAGAAATACCATCAGTATTTCTTACCCTACTTAAAATATCATTATTTAAAACACCTCCATTACTGCTAATAAATACATCACACTTGGATATTTCATAAGCCTTTACCAGTTCTTTTCCTAAACTGAAACTTACTATATTTAGCATAAATAATGCAGATATACCTATAGTTAAAAGTGATATATTATTCAATATATTTTTATTATTCCTAAGATTTTTTGCGGCCAGTATTCCTTCATTTCTGAATATCAGTGCATATAATTTTTCAAGTATTATGACAAATAGTCTAGTAAAATATGGAACAATAATTACAACCCCAATAGTCCCTATTACCATACCTATCAAATCTAAGAGAATAGCTATACCTCCTTTAATCGATAATCTAGGTAAAATTAAAGCAATTAAAATTAATACTAAAGCTAAGATAAATTTCCATATCTTTTTTCTTTGAACAGTATCAATAGTATTTAAAACCACATCTTTCACTGAAAGTTTTGATACCTTTATTATGGGTATTATGGCACTAAAAGTGGAAACTGATACTGCAAAAATAAATGCTATAGCTATTTGATTCGTACTATAATTTATATTTATATCAATTCCACCTGCCTGACTGCTTAGTCCTATAGCTGCCAGTTTTACTATTCCTATTCCCACTACTATTCCTATTATACCCCCTATTATTCCATAAATTATGCTTTCACATATGAGCACTTAATCTGTCATAAATTTAGTAGCTCCAATGCTCCTAAAAGTTCCTATTATGGGGAGCCTTTCTATTATAATAACTTTAAAAACTGTGTATATTATAAACACACTCATGGTTAAAACAATTATGAGCATAGCCATAAAAGCGGTACTTGTAGATTTGGTATTTTCATTTATTTCATCCATATCTATAGTTGGTTTCACATTATAGTTTTTGTATGAATCTGTAAGTTGTTTTATAAGATTATCTGTATCCGATGGGTTTTTAGTTTTTAAATAAATTGTGGATGCCATTCCTCTAGCATCATTTAATTGCTGTGCAGTGGACTTTGGAATGATTGCTAAAATAGTTTTATCTTCTGTTTTAAATATTCCATCTGATTCTACAATACCTGCTACAGTAAAGATTTGATTATTATTACTGACATTTAACTTTAATTTATCACCAAGCTTAATATTATATTTATCTGATGACTTTTTACTTATAATGATTTTATTACCTTGAAATAGATTTATAGATAAACTATCTATAAATTTAAGAGGATTCATACTTTCCAAATCATTATAATCTATACCAGTAAGCTGAACCGGTATAACTTCATCTATATTATAACTATATTGACCATTCACATTCATTTCTTCAACTATATAATCTAATTTATCTTTATATATCTGTGCCTTATTTGATAAAAAATAAGGTGAAGGTGATTCTTGACCTGCTGTAATCATTATTTCGGCACTTCCAAAAGCACTTTTTGCAATGTTAATTTGTGCTTCCTTTAGTGTAGATGCTATTCCATTGGCTGCAAAGAATAAAGCTGTTGAAGCCATAATGGAAATTACTACAAGAAATGTTCTAAGCTTTTTTTCTTTTATATTTCTAAGAACAAATTTTAATATTATATTCATACACTCCCCCCTAAATCCATATATTTTATTATCGTCTACAATATTCTAATCTTTACATTTATATAATAAATGAATATACATCGTCTGTCAATGTATATAATATATAAATATATGCCTGTTTCTTTTATAACTATTATTTTTACATAACGTAATTTTAATGAGTTATTCTAAGTTTTGTCATCTTTATAAAATTCAGAATTTATAAAAACTATAAATAAAAAATTCTATATTTATTACTATAATCATGTATATAATCTAATTATAATTTTAAAACCTTAATTAAATCTTAATTAAATCTTATTTTTTTTTAATAATAAAATAGTACCTAACCATTTATAAATCTTTCAGTCAGATACTATTTATTAATGATAGTTTATTCAGCAACTTCTGCATCTGCTTTAATCACACGAACTGTTCCATGTGAATGGTGAGGTGATGCATAAAATTTATCTATTATTATAGACATCAAACTCCAAATATAAATATGCAGGATTCTCCAGTTTTCTAATGGTTGAGCAGAATTAAGGGCGGTACTCACTTCTATAAGTGAAGTGTAGTTTATGGTGAGTACAATAATAATTATAAAACTTTAATTATTATATGGGTATTTATAATTTCAACTAATCAAATAAAAAATCATATTAGCCACAAATTAATTTATGGTTAATATGATTTTTTACTTAATAGGATTTAAAAATACATTTTAATAAGCTGTCTTTAATTGTTGTCTGTGTGCTATAAAGGATAATGTATAATTTATCACAAAGTATATTAATGCTAGCATACCAAATATACCAAATACTTGCGCCGTAGTACTATATTGACCCATTATTATCATTCCTTTACCTGTTAACTCTTCAATTCCTACTACCCATACAAAAGATGTATCTTTAATTACAGTCACAAAGGTAGAAACTAATGGTGGAACCATGTTACGAAGCGCTTGTGGTAAAACAATATGAATTAATATTCTAACATATCCAAAGCCTTGAGATTGTGCTGCTTCCCATTGTCCTTTAGCAATTGAGTTTAAGCCAGCACGAATAATTTCCGCAACAATTGCACTGGTGAATATAGTCATAGCTAAAATTCCTGAATTTATTGGCTGTAATTTTGTCATAAACCGTATAGAAAGTATAAACAGCAATAGTGGTGTGTTACGAACAATCTCAATATAAAAAGTGGCTATAGGACTTACAACTTTATGGTTTACAAATCTTGCAATTCCCAAGATTATCCCAACAATACTACTAAATATTATAGTCATTATTGCTATATATAAAGTAGTACCTAAACCTTTAAGTAAAAATGTAAATATTTCTGGTTTAAAAAGTTCTGTTATCATATTGCCACCCCCATTTTACGTTCTAATCTTGCTGCAAATCTAGCTATAGGTAAGCATAATAATAAATATAATAAAGCTGTTACTACATAAGCTGGCCCATAATAAAGATTATTACTTGACCAAGAATCAGCAGTATACATTAAATCTCCTCCAGCTACCATAGCCATTACAGAAGTATTTTTTACAAGACTTACAACTTGATTAGTAAGTGGTGGAAATATAAGTTTTATTGCCTGTGGCAGAACTATGTATCTCATAGTCTGCATATAATTAAATCCCTGAGAAATAGCCGCTTCCGTTTGTCCCTTTGCTACAGCCTGTATACCAGCCCTTACTACCTCTGCTATATAAGCTCCATGATATATCCCAATTCCTAAAATACCAACTACAAAAACTGATAACTTTATGCCTAAATGAGGAAGCATATTATACAAGAAAAATATTTGTATTACTAACGGTGTATTTTGTATTACGGAAATGTAAATTTTGTTTATTCTTTTAGGTATTCTGTAGTGCAGTGCACCAAATATACCAAAGATTACTCCAAGTACTAATGCTAAAACTAATGCTAATATAGATAATATAATCGTGTTTAAAAATCCATGACCAAAAACAGACCACTCTCTAAAAAGAGCTTCCCATTTAAATATTGCAAAAGGATTAGACACTATTGTATACCCCATTTCTTGATAAGTTTATCAAGCTCTCCTGATTTTTTCATTTCATCTATAGTCTCATTTATAGTTTTAGCTAATTCATCATTTCCTTTTTTAGATGCTATACCATATTCTTGTGGAGTAAAACGTTCATTTAAAATTGTAGTAGAATTATCTAAGTATCCATATAAAATAGATCCATCAACTGAGAAACAATCTACACGTCCAGAATCCAAAGCTGCTTTAATTTCTGGATAACTTGAAAACTCTAGGAATTTAACATCACTTCCAACCTTTTTAGCTGATTCTTGTATTGCCTGCTTACTTGTAGCACTTTGAGCTACACCTATAGTCTTACCATTTAATCCCTTTAAATCTTTAATTCCTGAACTCTTTTTAACCATTAGTCCTACACTATCCTTAAAATATGGTTCAGAAAAATTATAACTTTTCTTACGTTCATCAGTTATTGTAAAAGTAGCTGCAATCATATCTACGTCTCCACTATCTAAAAGAGGACCTCTTGTCTTTGCAGTTACAGCTTCAAATTCAATTTTATTTTCATCGCCTAAAATCTTTTTAGCAACTGCTTTAGATAAATCTATTTCAAATCCTTCAATTTTTGAAGTTTTAGGATCTTTGTATCCAAATTTAGGTACATCTACTTTAACTCCAACCTTTAAAGTTCCTCTATCTTTTATAGCTTTTATATCTGAACCAGCTGCACCTGAATCTGATTTTTGTGAAGATGAACTACAACCTGTTAAAGCAATAATAGTTACTGTCAATAATAAACCTATAATAACCTTTAGTTTTTTCATATTATATTCCTCCAATTTTATTTATATATAATTTTTAATGCATTATACGACTTAAAAATTGTTTAGTTCTATCATGAGTTGGATTAGTGAAAAAATGTTCCGGTTCTCCCTCCTCTAAAATCTGTCCACCATCAACAAATATCACTCTGTCTGCTACTTTACGAGCAAATCCCATCTCGTGGGTAACAATTACCATAGTAATGCCTTCTTCTGCAAGACTAGCAATAACATCTAAAACTTCCTGAATCATTTCCGGATCTAAGGCAGATGTTGGTTCATCAAAAAGTATAGTCTTTGGTTTCATATTTAAAGCTCTCGCAATTGCCACACGCTGTTGCTGACCACCTGAAAGTTGGGAAGGATATGAATTAGCCTTATCTTTCAAACCAACTTTTTCTAAGTACATCATGGCTGACTCAGTTGCTTCTTTTTTAGAAACCCCTTTAAGTAATACCGGTGCCAAAGTTAAATTTTCAAGTACTGTTTTATGTGGATATAAGTTAAATTGTTGAAAAACCATAGCCACTGATTGTCTTATTTTATTAATAGGAGCCTTAGGCCCAGTAATATCAACGTCATCTATTATTACCTTGCCTTCAGATGGTTTTTCTAATAGATTCATACTTCTGATTAATGTACTTTTCCCAGAACCACTAGGTCCAATTATGACTAATTTTTCACCATTTGAAACTGTTAAATCAACACCTTTTAATACATGTGCTTTACCGTATCTTTTATGAACACCTTCTAATTTAATCAAATTTATCACCTCATAACTATTTATCAATAATAGATATAGTATAAAAATCAAGCTATTATTTTTATCAATTTGTATAATATCATTTTACATCTGCAACTATGTAAAACTATATAAACCTACATTTATTTTTTTTATTTTATTAAAAATCATTATATTTTTTTACTAATTATTTAATATTGTATAGATATTTATGCCAATTATACTAGAAAAAATATCAACAAATATTAAATACTATATATCAAAATAATAAATATTTATTAAATTTAATAACATATTTATTTATCTAGGCAATTCTTTTTTAATAAGTACAAAATAAATTAAAATGGCTGTGGCACTAATTTTTAGTGCCACAGCCACTTTCCCATCTATTCTTTGTCACATTTTAGAATTCCCTCAATACGTCTATTGGTATTTTCAATAATTTCATCTGGATAATTGAGGAACTTAAGCAGTTTTACTGCATTTCTAGTCCTACATACCCCAGGCTTTAATTTATAATCAAAGACCATACCATCTTTGTCTATATCCTCTGTAAAATAGAAAAGGTTGTACTTATCCATTAGCATATCTGTAAGTTCTATATCATGTGTAGCAACAACAGCAAGTGCATTATGTCTTTCAAGATACTTTAATATTTCTATAGATGCGTTAACTCTCTCCACAGGATTAGTTCCTCTAAATATTTCATCTATTATGCAAAGAAGGGGATAATCCTTTCCACTTTCCTCAATTATTCTAAGCAGAGCCTCTGCCTCTCTAAAATAATAACTTTTGCCACCCATTATATTGTCTTCAGGACTTATAGACGTCATTATCTTAAAAAAACTTGCTTTATAATAGGACGAGGTAGTTATATATATAGTTTGTGCTAAAACTGCATTTACACCTATAGTTCTTAAAAATGTAGATTTTCCTGACATATTAGACCCCGTTAGTATAATACCTTTATCACTTATATTAATTGAATTAGAAACAGCATTATCTATAAGAGGGTGAATTAATTCCTCAGCTTCTAGATATTTAGTATCATCAGTAAAATTAGGATGAGAATAAAATTTAAGACCATCTCTATAAGCTGCTATTGAAAGCATTGCATCTATTTCTCCAATAATGACATATAATCTTTTTAAATCTTCCTGATACTTTTTTATTAAATTTATACAAGAAAAAAATTGATTTTCCTCAAATAATAAAATTACGTACAAAATTTCTGCTATACCTGTTTGATCAATTCCCTCTATTCTTCCAACTCCTGCAGATCTTTTAGTTATACTAAAAACTCTTCTACTCAATTCACCCAGTAGATCTTTATAACTTTTAAATTTTCCACAGGAAATCTTTGAAATATCATTTCCAGCAACTATTATGTTATTTAGATATCCTATGCATGAAACATACTTAGTTATTCTTTTTTTAATTTTATTATGTATAATATAATTTACACAAAGAGCAATAAAAGTAATAAAAATTGCATTTAAATTCTTCGTGATCAAGAAAAATACTATAGATGCTACTGGAACAATAGCCATTACTATACAAATAGGTCTTAATCTTATATCTGCATTTATATCATTCCATAATAAATCTGGTATATCATTTATCTTTTTTCTATTAAGTTTTAAAAGGTACATTCCCAATTCTTCTCTGAATTTTTTGTCATTTTGCATTAGATTTATAATTTCATTTCTATCTTTTAAATCCTGTTCCTTGAATAGTGGAGTTCTAAGTATTTTATATAGAGCTTCTTCCCCTGGTGATGTCAAGGTTCTATCAATTAGCTTATAAACCTCATCCATAGTTAAATCTGACCAAGTTTGATCATCCAGGTAAAATTCATTATCATTTTCATATCTTATATAGTCGAATATACTTCTTATACTTTTAAAATCTCTTTTTCTTTCTACATCTTTTCCCCATTCTTTAATAAATGTTTTATATAATCCTTCCAGTATTAATTTTTTTCTTATATAGAATACCATAAAAACTATAAATATTAGCGGTAATAAACCTACAAGATAAATATAATTTATACGTATTCCTTGAGTTATTAACACTGCCCCTATAAAGATTGTTACAATTAAAAATATATTTGTAAAAAAATTGGCTACCTGTTCATCCATATTCATCTTCCTTTCTTTAAATAAATATAATTTATTTTAACTTATAATAATTAAAAGAAATCTATTTATTATAATAGTTTACTTTATGGAAAATCAGATGTCTATATCTGCATCTTTAATTATAAACCTTTATTCTTTACATTTATAATTAAACTTTATTTATAGACATCTAATTTATAATTAAATATTAATAAGAATAGATAAGATAAGTAAGCTTATCTAGAAAATCTAAATTTATATTTCACATTAAATATGGGATTGACTTAAACTGGCAATAAAGTGTAAAATATATGTAAATGCAAACAAATTGCATTTACATATATGAAGAGGTGATTAACTTGTTAAAAAAATTTATCTTATCTATTGTTGTATTATCAATGCTGCTAACTCTATCTTCCTGCGGCACCAACTCCACTGCCAATAATTCTACTGCTGATACTACATCAAAAAAACTCAAAGTTGTAGTTTCCTTTAATGCCATGCGAGAATTTGTAAGTGCTATTGGTAAAGACAAAGTTGATATCACTACTATGATACCTAATGGAACAGAACCTCACGAATTCGATCCCAAAATAAAGGATTTTCAGACACTTACTACTGCAAAAGTATTTGTATATAGTGGCTTAGGAATGGAAAAATGGGCTGACAAAGCAGTAGAATCAGCAGAAAATAAGAATTTAATAGTAGTGGAAGCATCTAAAGGTGCCGATGCTATAAAAAATTCTAATCCTGATGAAATTAAAGAACACGGGGAGTATGACCCTCATATTTGGATTAGCCCAAAAGGTGCCGAATTAGAGTCAAATAACATAAAAGAAGCTTTAATAAAAGCTGATCCATCTAATAAAAATTTTTATGAAAAAAACTATGCAGATTTTAAAAATCAACTTGATTCTTTATATTCTGATTATAAATCAAAACTAGAAAATATTCCAAACAAAAATTTTGTAACTGGTCATGCTGCTTTTGCCTATCTTTGCAGAGATTTTAACTTAAAACAAAATAGTGTAGAAGATGTATTTGCAGAAGGTGATCCAAGCACACAAAAACTGCAAGACCTTGTAAAGTATTGTAAAGATAATAATATAAAAACTATTTTTGTAGAAGATATGGCTAGTCCAAAAGTATCAAACACTCTGGCAAAAGAAGTTGGAGCTAAAACACAAAAAATTTACACCCTTGAAAGCAAAGAGGATGGTTTAGATTATATACAAAGTATGAAAACTAATCTTGATGAAATATATAATAGTTTAAAATAATTATAACAAATTTCTAGATTAATTCATATATTGAAGTAAATTAATGTATTTTTCTAGGAAGGAATAAATACTATGTATTACGAACCTAATAATAGTTATTTTTTTTATCCCTATAATCGTAATAATTCTTATTATAAAAGTAAAGAAATTAAAACTTTAAGAGTAGATGGCACCAGTAATGTAAAAGCTACTCCAGACACTGCTAGCATTATATTGGGTATTCAAACTGAAAATACAGATTTGGAAACTGCTCAAAATGAAAATACTATTATAGCTACAAGAGTTATTAATTCTTTAAAATCTATAGGTATTAATGAAGAGAGTATGAATACCGACAGCTATGCCATAGAACCTTTATATGACTATATTGACGGTAAACAAACCTTTAGAACTTATAGAGTTACAAATAATATTAAAGTTATCACAATGACCATAAATAGCATTGGCACAATTGTGGATACAGCTACTGCAAATGGAGTAAATATTATAAATAATATAAGCTTCTTCTTATCAAATCCAACACCTTACTATAGGAAAACCTTAAATCTTGCCGTAGAAGATGCTTTAATAAGAGCTAGATCCATAAGTAATAGTCTAGGTGTTACACTAAATGAGACTCCAATAAATATTGTAGAAAGTAGATTTGATCAGCCATCTTCTAGTGCTAGAAATCCCTTGGTTTTTGCTGCTGCAAGTACTCCCATATTGCCTGGTCAACTTAATATAACTGCTCATATAACGGCAACCTTTAATTACCAATAAAACTTATTAATCTAAACTTAGTTGGAGTACAAATTCTAACTAAGAAAACTTTATTAATATGTTTAAAATTTTTCAAATAAAAAAACCATGCAAAGTGTATACAACTTACAACCTTACATGGTTTTTTATTAATTAGTCAACTTTAAAATAATCTTTTATATTAAAATCAATTTGTTTACCATTTCTAAGAAGATTTCTCATTTGTAACATTTTATAATCAAATTTACTGAGCATCTCAAGATTATTTTTTTCAACTTTACTGGTATTTATTATTTTATTAATACCTCCGTTTTTTATTACAATTCTCTTATTTCCCATCAATGCTAAAATAGGATCATGTGTGGACATTAAAACTATTTTTTCTCTCTTCACCAAAAACTCTATAGCCTTTTTTCTATCTACTCCAGCATTTTCTATTTCGTCTATAAGCACTATAGGTGATTTACTAAGCAGTGCTGTATCAGCTATCATAAGTGCTCTAGATTGCCCTCCACTAAGCTGTGTAACTGGTACATCTGCCGAAAACTTTTCTCCCGCCAAATCATTTGCACATTTAATTATAGACTTCACTATTTCATCTATATTCTTAACTCTACGACTTTCTGCATGCCTAGTAATAAATTCCGAAGTTGTTACGTCCATTATAAAATTCATATTTTGAGATAATTGTGCAATAAGCTTATTCTCTATAGAAAAACGTTTATCTTCCTCTGGAACCTTACCATTAACAAGTATTTGCCTGCCTGTAGGAGTATCGTTTTGTGCTAAACATTCAATATCTTCTAATAACCTGCTTTTACCAGAGCCTGTAGGTCCAACTATTGATATTATTTCTCCCCTATTCAAAGTTATGCTCAAATCTTCTCTTTCTCTAAGCTTGTTGTATCCTCCAATTATAGTTACAGAATTCACAATACTGCTTTCATCTTCCTTGGTTTTTTCCATATTGTCAATAAAAGAAATAAAATTTTCTAATATCTGATCTCTTCCAATACCGAGATCATCTAAATTTTCATCTGAAAATTCACTAACCAATTGTTTCATGGTAAGATTCTTATCAAAACTTTTAATACCTGCAGAATTAAAAAAACTCTCCGCATAAGGATATTTAGCAATCACATTTAATATTTTTATATCTAATATTTCATTATTTATGGTATCTTCCATAAGACTACCTGCTACTCAAAATATGGTCAAACGTATCCATATTGAGACTTTTACTGCTTCAATGTACTCTGCCTTGCCGAAGCTACTACAGTTTGTATAGCACTCCACAGTCGTTAATTCCCCAAATAGCCTTGGGTACACATATAAGTGCTTGTTTAATTAAGCTGTCTTATATTTTTTAGCATTAGCTAAATTTATTGAAGCATTTAAATCTCTATCTATTGAGGCATTACAATTATCACATTTATATACCCTATCAGATAGTTTTAAATCCTTTTTAATGTATCCACAACAACTACAAATTTTACTACTTGCATAAAATCTATCAGCTAATCTTATTTCAATATCATTCTGTTTAGCTTTAGAAATAAGTTTAGTTCTAAATTCATAGAATTTTTGTTGTGATACAGATTTAGCTAAATGCCTGTTCTTCATCATTCCCTTAATATTTAAATCTTCTATTGTTATAAATCGTGGTTTTTGATTTATTAAATCACTAACAACTTTGTTTATATAATCAGTTCTAATGTTAGTAAGTCTTTGATGAAGTTTTTGTACCTTAACTACTTGCTTTTGGATATTTTGACGAGTAACTTCTCCTTTCATTTTCTTATTTCTTAATTTTAAACTTTCATATTTCCTTGAAAGTTTTCTTTGTTCTCTTTTTAATTTCTTTTCTATCTTTTTAACTTTAGCAGTTTTATTAATGTTCTTTTTACTATTTCCATTAGAAGAAACTGCAAATTCTTTAAGCCCAGCATCAATACCTATACCTTTAGAAAATGCTTTATCATTTACTTTAATTCCTTCTTCAACTAATATTGAAACATAATATCTATCTGATTTTTGGCTTATTGTACCACTTTTAACCATTGAATTTACTGGGATATAACCAAATTCTTTAAATCTAATCCATCCTAATGTTGGCACTTTAACTCTATGTCTTTCAATTGTCCAATCTGTTTTATTGTTTTTAGGAAAGTACGCTTTTACATCTTGTTTTTTCTTCTTCTTGAATTTAGGAAATCTGCTTTCGCCCTTAAAAAACTTTTTAAAAGCTTTCTCACCATTCATAATAGCTTGTTTTGTAGCTTTGGAAGATACTTCTTTAATCCAAACTTTATCTTGATTATTAGGGATATACTCATTGTTAAGCCATTTAGAAAAGTCCATACCACTAATAAACTTCTCTTCTTTTTTATAAACTTCTTTATTATGGGAGATGTAAAAGTTATATATAAACCTGCTTACACCAATAGTTTGATGAATTTTTTGTTTTTGTTCATCAGTAGGTTTAATCTCTATTTTGTATGCTTTTTTCAACTTCTTCATCTTCCTTTATCCTTTTTTATATTTTCTTAAACCATAAATTCTACAACTAAAAACACGAAGTATGGAAATTATATCTTGAACTAATAATCTTCTATTATTTCATCTACAATAATACCTTTTGCGTTAGCATACTGTTTAAGAAACTCAACTTGATTTTTCAAATTATCTTTTTGATTAGAAGTTGAAACTCTTGTGTATATAACTGTTCTTTTTTCAGATTTGAATATATTTATATATATTCTTACGAACTAACGATATCCTCCTTAAAAGGTCATTTTTTTAATATTCCCATTTTGATACTCTTTTCCTATTTTTGTCTGTCCAAGACAATAGGAACAAACTGCTGCAGGCATTGGAAACCTTAATCTTTTATTAGTAATCTCACTTATAGTACTATTATCTTTTAATTTTTTACTTAATTCATAAGCGCCTTGACCCGTTATACCATTTACAAATACAATTTTAGCATTAGGATTTGCTTGCTTTATTTCAAATGCAAATACTTCTCTTTCTGCTTGAGAAACTATATCTCCTTTAGTAACTACAACTATATCTGCAAATTTAAGCATTGGTCCTATTTTTTTAGGTGTATTTATACCAGATAGATTATCGATAACACATACTGCTGGAATTTCTTTTATATGAGGTGAACATCTATTACAAAGTCCTGCACTTTCAGTTATAAGTATATCTAATCCCTCTTTTACTCCCCATTGTACACATTCTTCAATATTACTTACAAAAAAATGATCAGGACAAAGACTTCCTGATAGTCCAACCTTTACAGGCACATTTAATTTTTCATATAAAACATTATCAAAAGATGATAAGCAATCAAATTTAATAACACCAATCTTAGTCCCTTCTGATCTCAAAACTTCAATTGTCTTTAAAATTACTGAAGTTTTACCAGAGGATGGAGGCCCTGATACTGTAATTAACTTCATATAACCACTCTTTCTATATTTTATTTTAGATAGAATTCACCCATTAACAATCTAATTCAAAAAATATATTTATGCTAATTCTAATATTAGGCAAGTAATTCATATAACATATTCAATATTTTTACACTTTATTATACAATAAAATCGAGTACTAATAAAAATTCATCGCATTACTTGCCTAATTAAATATATCTATTACTTATTGTGCCATTCTTTTATAAACATGGTATTTGTTGTATTCCTTACTTCTTCCATGTCATTTTCTCTTATATAATCCCATCCCAGCCATTTAAATTTTGCATTTTCTGGCAATTTATTATCAACTTTTGAATTTAATGATGGAAAATAACTATCTGCAAGTTTACTTCCCAAGTCTTCGCCCATGACAAAATTTATAAGGGTATCCATTTCTGAAACTTTTGATTCCTTTGCAATCATGCACATAGGGTTAATAAGTGCTCCATCTTCAGGCCATACTATAGCTACCTTTTCTGCATTAGGACAAGTTTTTGCAAAAAACCAAGACATAACATATATTGCTGCTCCCTCTTGATTCATTGTACCTGCAGTCTTTGACATCTTAGATGGATGCCAAAGGTTCTTGGTATTTTTAACCAATTTCTTTACTCCATTTTCTCCATATTCTTTATAGATATATAATACTGCTGAATCACTTAGTTCCTCTGATGTTCCCCCCACTATTATATTATCCTTATAAACAGGATCTAATAAGTCACCCCAATTCTTAGGCATGGGAAGATCCCCTAATTTTTTCTTATCTACAAGTATTACACTTGGGGACACTCCATACATATTATATACACCCTTAGGATCAATACATCCTGCTTCTAAAAACTCCTTATTTATGTTTTTTTCATCTCTAAAATACTTAAAATGTCCTTTGTCTACCAAGTCATTCATAAATCCATTTCTAAATTCATCTTTAAATCCATTGGCAGCAGCAACATCTGGAAAATCATCTATATTTTTTGCATCCCATATGCTGCTAAGGTCTGCTTTACAACTACAGCCTGAAGGAACATAACCTTTTAATTTTATGTTTTTTTTATCCCTATGTTCTATTACAGCCTTCTCAAGTTCTTCTTTAAAAGTCTGTCTTACACTACACGCTATTATCCCCAAAAAATTTAAGTCATTTAAATTACAATCATCATCCAATAAAATACTATCCTCCATTAAATCTAAATCCATATTAATACCCTCCTAAAATTTTAAGTTTTTAATTTGATACCCTTCATAAGCGCTAAACATGAGATGCCTTAGATACATAGCTGTATTAACTTTTAATTTATATTTACCTATATATAATTTATGGATAAAATGATACTCTATTTAATTTTTAATATATTAGTTCCAAAATCAACTGGTTTTCCAAAATAGACCCAAGTAGTTGAAATTGCATCTACTCCTGTTTTTGCATATTCTTCAACATTATTAGAATTAATTCCGCCTGTACCTATAAGGGTAATTTTGTCGTCAATATTTCTTACTTCCTCTACCATACTTTTTAACTCTTTTGGAGAAATTTTATCAAACTGAATGCCATCCACCCCTGCTTTACTAAATTTTATAGCATCCTCTAAAGACTCAACTTCAACAATAATCTTTTTTTCACAAGCTTTTGATTTTATATTTTCAAACTGTGAAATTAGTCCATCTACTCCATTCGTAAAATTCATATGCTTCTCAAAAATTAATATAGTTTCAGATAATCCAAGCCTATGAGGATATGCTCCTCCAGCCATAGCTGATTTTATTGACAATTCTTTAGTACCAGGAAATATTTTTCTAGTAGTAAAAAGTTCTATTTTAGGATTAATTTTTTTTGCTCTGTCAACTAAAGTTCTAGTCCTAGTTGCTATACCTGAACAATATTCAAGTATGTTTGAAGATAACTTCCATGCCATATGCAAATCCTGGGCATAACCTTCACCCCCTAATACAACCTCACCTGCTGAAACATTAGTGCCGCTTGGCATATATTCTATAATTTTTATATTTAATTTTTTAAATATTCTAACAATCTCTTCCGTCCCACTAATTATTGCATTTTCTCTCGAAATGAACTCTATCTTTCCTTTTTCTTTTCCTATATCCAATATTAAAGTTGTTAAATCAATGTATGGTATATCTTCCTTGATGAATTTGTCTATAGTATCATCCGTAATATATATCATTCTCATCCCCTTTTCACCATATATAATAATAATATTATTATTATACTATATTTGCCTAAATTTTACTGAACTATTCAACCTACTTTTAATGAATTTTCTGAAAAAATTTTGATATGCAGTATGACATATAAAATTAATTTTAAATAATTATATAACTAGCTATATTAATTTATACTTTGAAAATACAGATTTTAAGACATATTTATAATTTTCAATATCTGATTACGAAATATCTATATATTAATATAAATTATAAACATTTTAATACAAAAATCAAGTTATATATATCAATTAAATATTTGTTATAAGATTTGTATATAGATATTTATGATGTTTTTTCTTTTCTAGTATCACAAATTATATCTGCTTTACGTCTCTTAATTGTGTTTACTCCATTTATAGTAAATCCATATATTTCTTTTAAAAACTTTTCTTTATCAAAAGCTCCCTTCTCAATATCATATAATTTTTTTTCTAATCTGCCAGTATAATCGGTATCCAAAAGTTCCTTTACAGGAAATATTTCAATAAGTTTTAATCCCTTTTCTGTAATCAAAAGAGATTTACCTTTTTGCTCTATATAGCCTGCATACTTTAATTTATTTATTGTTTCTGCTCTGGTAGCTGCTGTACCTATAGAATAACCATATAAAATTTGTGCTTCTTCTTCACCTTCGTTATCATTTCCATTATTTTTTCCGCAAGTCTCCATAGCCTTTAATAGTGTTTTTTCAGTATGATGAGCTGGAGGTTTAGTTTTTTTAGTTATAATTTTAAGAGATTCCATAATAACTTGATCATTCTTTTCTACTGGTGGAAGAAGTTCATCCTTTTTTTCCTCTTTATATAATTTTAACCATCCTTTAACTTTTAGAATTTTACCTTTAGTGGAAAACAATCTATCATAATTTTCACCTTTTACACTGGTTACTATCTCTGTATTTTCATATTTTGCTGCCTCCATAAATTGAGACAAAAATCTATTTTTAATTGCATTATATACTATTTTTTCATCTTCAGTTATGTTTTTAGGAGTCAGATAGGTAGGCATTATTGCACTATGACTCTCTACTTTTTCATTATTAAAAACTTTTTTTGATTCACTAAAAATTATCTCATCTTTAAAGTCAAGTGGAGCTTTTAAAATATCCAATACATGCTTTGCTTTATCCTTTATACTTTCTTCAAGAGCAGTACTTTCTGTTCTCGGATAAGTTATATATTTTTTTTCATATAGGCTCTGAGCTATTTTTAAAACCTTATCCGCAGTATATCCTTTATATTTACTTGTTATGTACCCTTGTAAATTACTCAAATTAAATAAGCTAGGTGAATTTTCTTTTTTTATTTGAACTGTTTTCTCTATTATAAGTCCATCTTTTCCCTGTATTTCACCTTTCAATCTTTGAATATCTTTTTTATTAGAAAATTTATCTTTTTTTCCATAAAAAAATTTTCCCTTGTATATACCTTTTTCATTTTTAAAACTTCCAATCAACTCAAAAAACTCTTCAACTTTAAAATTCTTTATTTGCATTTCTCTATCATATATCATTTTTAATGTTGGCATTAATACTCTTCCTATATTCAAAAGATTACCCTTGCCACGTGTATATTTCATAGTTGCTATTGAAGTAAAATTAATTCCTATAACCCAATCAGCCAACTGTCTGCTTAATCCTGCATCCTGTAAAGATTTCATTTCTGAAGCTTTCTTAAGATTATTTAATCCTTTTTTTATTTCCTTCGGTGTCCATTCATTAATTAATATTCTATATACAGGCTTATTAATTTTTAAATAATTTATTATAAGAAAAGCTATCAGTTCCCCTTCCCTGTCATAATCTGTAGCCACTATAATTTCTGTAACTTCATTTTTATTTATAAGATCACCTATTACATTAAGTTGTTTTTTTGCTCCCACATCAATACTATTTCTATTTTTACTATCATTTTTTATTTTATATTTAAATTCTTTGGGTATATAGGGAAAATTATCAAAACTCCATAGAGCTAATTTGGAATCATAATCCTTACAATCATACAATGTTAGTAAATGACCAAAGGCCCATGTCACTATATAATCTTTTCCTTCAATATATCCATTTTTTTTGTTTTTACACTTCAGTGCTTCCGCAATATTTCTAGCTACAGAAGGCTTTTCTGCTAATAATATTTTACTCATATCCTCACCATCACAATTTATTAACCAACTGGTGGGTGCCTATAAAAACTATAAGCACCCACCAGTTGGTTCAAAGCCAATCTTATTCTTTAAAATTACCTATTTTTCTAAACCTATTATATCTTTCTTGTAAAAGTAAACCTTTATCTTTATCCATAAGCTTTGGAAGCTCTTCAATAAGCGCATTTTTTACACTGTCAAACACAAACTTTGCATTAGCATCTGCTCCACCTTCCGGCTCCTCTATAATTCTTTCAATGATTTCATAATTCTTTAAGTCCTGTGCAGTTATTTTCATAACTTCCGCAGCTTCCTTGGACCTTCTGGAATCCTTCCATAGTATAGATGCAAATCCCTCCGGTGAAAGTACTGAATAGATAGAATTTTCAAGCATCCAAACTTGATCCGCTACAGCTAAAGCCAATGCTCCTCCGCTTCCACCTTCTCCGATAACTACAGATATTACAGGGGTTTTCAGTTGAGACATTTCAATAAGATTTTTTGCAATTGCCTCACCTTGTCCTCTCTCTTCAGCTCCAACTCCACAATAAGCCCCTGAAGTATCTACAAAACAAATAACAGGTCTTTTAAATTTTTCAGCCTGCTTCATAAGTCTGAGAGCTTTTCTGTATCCTTCCGGATTTGGCATTCCAAAATTTCTCTCTATATTTTCTTTAGTATCTCTTCCCTTTTGTTCTCCTATTACAGTAACAGATATACCATTAAACTTAGCTATACCTCCTACAATAGCAGGGTCATCTCCAAACACTCTATCTCCATGCAATTCTATAAAATCGTCAAATATATTTTCTATATAATCAAGCGATGTAGGTCTCTCCACTTTTCTAGCAATAGTTAGCTTTTCCCAAGCTGATAAATTTCTTTTATTTTCATTATCCAACTCATATCACCTCAATCCCCAACTGATTAATAAGTTTTATTTTAGATGTATTTAGACTAATAATATAAAAAGAATCATTCCTTTTATCTTCATATTTTACAATTCAACTTATTAAATTTATTAATTATCTGGTAAAAGTTTTTCAAGAATATCCTTTAAATTCTTTCTTTCAACAATGCTATCAATAAATCCATGCTTAAGTAAAAATTCTGCTCTTTGGAATTCACTTGGTAACTTCTGATTTATAGTTTGTTCTATAACTCTTCTGCCTGCAAATCCTATAAGTGCTCCGGGTTCTGAAATTATTATATCTCCCAGCATAGCAAAACTTGCAGTAACCCCTCCTGTAGTAGGATCTGTAAGAACTGTAATATACAAAAGTCCTGCCTCTGCATGCCTTCCCAAGGCACTGCTAGTCTTTGCCATTTGCATTAAAGAGATTATTCCTTCCTGCATTCTAGCCCCTCCAGAAGCAGTAAATATTATTATTGGCAAAAATTTACTTGTAGCTGCTTCTATTGCTCTAGTAATCTTCTCTCCTACTACGGAACCCATACTTGCCATCATAAAATTACTATCCATAACAGCAATAACTGTACTTTTGCCATTTATATTACCCATACCTGTAATAACAGCATCATTAAGTTCTGTCTTCTCCGCTTCTTTTTTGGTCTTTTCCTCATAATCGGGAAAATTCAAGGGATTTAATGGCTTCATATCTGAATCAAATTCAATAAAAGTATTCTCATCTATTATAACTTTTATTCTCTCTCTGGCATTTAATCTAAGATGCCCATTACAAGTTCCGCAAACCTTTAAATTTTCATTTAAATCATCTTTATATAATATACTTCCACATTTTGGGCACTTCACCCACATACCATCTGGTATTATGGGTAATTCTTCTTCGACTATATCTTCATTTTCATCTTTTATCTCAGTATTGCTAACAGTAATATATTTTCTTTTTCTAAATAACCCCATAAAAAATTCACCTAACCTTTACCACATATTTTTTATCTGAAGTAAAAAATCCTATGGAAAATAAATAATTTTATACTACTATTAATTTTAAATATAGTTTTATAAATTGAATTCTTTACTTATAAAACCTGTGTTATATTTTCCTTCTATAAATGCCTTATTGTTTATTATCCTATACTGAAAATCTATATTTGTATCTACACCTTCTATTATAAATTCTCCAAGTGCCCTTCTCATCCTGCTTATTGCTTCTTTTCTATCGCGACCATATACTATAAGTTTGCCTATCATTGAATCATATGTAGGTGGAATCACATATCCTTGATATGCTGCACTATCAAGTCTCACTCCCAGTCCACCTGGAGTATATAAATATTTTATCTCTCCTGGTGAAGGCATAAACCCTCTATCAGGATTTTCTGCATTAATACGACATTCTATAGCATGACCAGTAACTTTAATATCCTCCTGTTTAAAGGTTAATTCTTCTCCTGATGCAATATTAATCTGCTCTTTTAATAAATCTATTCCTGTAACCATTTCAGTAATAGGATGCTCTACTTGAATACGAGTATTCATTTCCATAAAATAATAATTACCATGTTTATCTAAAAGGAATTCTATTGTGCCTGCATTTTTATAATTAACGGCTTTTGCTGCTTTGACTGCTGCTTCTCCCATTTTCTTTCTTAGCTCTTCTGTCATAATAGGTGATGGTGCTTCCTCTAAAACTTTTTGATTTCTTCTCTGGATAGAGCAATCTCTTTCACCGAGATACACTATATTTCCAAAATCATCACCTAATATTTGAAACTCAATATGCTTTGGCTCTTCTACAAATTTCTCGATATACATAGTATCGTCGCCAAAAGCCACTTCTGCCTCTGATCTGGCAGTTTCAAATGCCTTCTTGAACTCACTTTCCTCTTTAACTATTCTTATACCTCTTCCGCCACCACCTGCAGAAGCTTTTATCATTACAGGGAATCCTATTTTCTTGGCTTGAAAAAGAGCGTCCTCTAAATCTTTTACAGCTCCTTCTGTACCAGGTATAACTGGCACTCCTGCTTTAATCATAATTTCTCTTGCCTTTGATTTGTTTCCCATATTATCAATAGTTTCAGGATCAGGACCTATAAATTTAATATTACATTCCTCACACATCTTTGCAAATTTACTGTTTTCAGATAAAAATCCAAATCCAGGATGGATAGCCTGTGCCCCAGTAAGTACCGTAGCACTTATTATATTTTGCATATTTAAATAACTATCTTTTGACTTTGCAGGACCAATACACACTGCTTCATCTGCTATTTGAGTATGCATAGCTTCTCTATCGATTTCTGAATAAACTGCAACTGTAGCTATTCCCATTTCTTGACAAGCTCTTATTACTCTAACTGCAATTTCGCCACGATTAGCAATTAATATTTTTTTAAGCATATCTATACTCTCCATTTCTAAAGTTTAGGCATGTGAAAATAAATAGTAAGTCAAAGATGCGACGAATATTTTGAATCCAACAAGGAAGCAGGTGACCAGGATAGTAGGATATCTGAGGTTCTGCTGACGCAGTAGGATTCAAAATAGGCTAGCATAATGACTAGTTATTTATTTAAATATACCTTAGTGTCTATAATTTTATTTTAACAATTATACCACCATAAACATTAGCTCACCCTCAGCTGCTTTTTTTCCATCTACCGTAGCTATACCTTTACCTACTATTGCTGGTCCTTTTATTTTAACAATTTCTACTTCAAGTTTCAAAACATCTCCTGGTATAACAGGTTTTCTAAATTTAGCGGATTTTATACCTGCAAATAAAGGTGTCTTTCCTTTATACTCCTCCATACTTAACATGGCTGTTCCACCTAATTGAGCTAATGCTTCTATTATTAATACACCTGGCATCACAGGATTACCTGGATAGTGACCCTGAAAAAAATGTTCATTAATAGTAACATTTTTATAACCCACTGCTCTCTTTCCAGGTTCAACTTCTTCAACTCTATCAACTAAAAGCATTGGATATCTATGTGGTATTATCTCCATTATTTGTTTTATATCTAAACTCATAACTGTTCCTCCACTTTGTTATAAGAACTCCTTAGGGTTATATACAATCCATTTTTATTTTAGTTCTTATCTATTTTACTTTTATTTTAAATAAACTCTGTCCATACTCAACCATTTGCTCATTTTCTACTAATATATCCACTACTTCACCATCAAATTCTGACTGTATTTCATTCATAAGCTTCATGGCTTCTATAATACAAAGAGTATCTCCCTTTTTAACTTTGCTTCCAATCTCTACAAAAGCAGGTTCTTTTGGATCCCCTGAAGCATAGAAAGTTCCAACTATAGGGGAATTTACAGTTTTTAAATCTTTTTCATCTGTTGATGCAGTTATATTATTCACTGCTTCTTTATTTTCATTTGCAGCATTTTCTTTTATTTCAACCTGTTCTTCTTTTTTTTCTTCTAAGCTTTCTAAATTACTAGTAACACTAACTGAATTTTCAGCTACATCAGTTTGTGACCCTTTTTTCATAGTTATACGGATTCCTTCAGTTTCAATTTCAAGAAAAGTAAGTCCTTCTTCACCAGCTGTTTTGATAAGCTGTTGTATTGATTTATAATCCACTTAAATTACCTCCCGGTCCATTTCTTAAATAGAATAGTTGCATTATGACCACCAAATCCCAATGCATTAGATAATGCATAGTTTAAATCTGCCTTTCTGCCTAAGTCTGTAACATAATCCAAATCACACTCAGGATCTTTAACCTTTAATCCTATAGTAGGCGGTACACATCCATCCTGAAGAGCTTTAACCGATACAATAGCTTCAACAGCACCTGCTGCACCAAGTAAATGACCTGTCATAGATTTTGTTGAACTTACAGGAATTTTATATGCATAATCTCCAAAGACCTTTTTAATAGCTGCTGTTTCAGTTTTATCATTAGGAGGAGTACTAGTTCCATGAGCATTTATATAAGATACTTCTTTAGCTTCTATACCCGCTTCCTTAATAGCTATATCCATAGCTCTTGCTCCCTCAACTCCGCCTGGAGATGGAGATGTAATATGATAAGCATCACAAGTAGATCCATAACCAACTACTTCAGCATATATTTTAGCGTTTCTCTTTTTAGCATGTTCCAATTCTTCAAGTACAAGCACTCCGGATCCTTCTCCCATTATAAATCCATTTCTTTCTGCATCAAAAGGTATAGACGCTCTTTCAGGATCAGTACTTTTACTTAGTGCTGTCATTGATGCAAACCCTGCAATTGATATAGGGGTAATTGCCGCTTCAGTTCCTCCTGAAATTACTATATCTACTTCGCTGTTCCTTATCTTGTGAAAAGACTCTCCAATGGCATTATTAGCAGATGCACATGCTGTAACGATAGTAGTACATATTCCCTTAAGGCCGTATTCTATTGCTACATATCCTGAAGCCATATTACTTATTATCATAGGTATAAGCATAGGTGAAACTCTACCAGGTCCCTTTTCATTAAGCTTCTTTACCTGCTCTTCAATAGTACCTATTCCTCCAATTCCGCTTCCTAATATAACTCCTACTCTCTCTTTATCAATTTCTTCAAAGTTCAAACCTGAATCTTTTACTGCTTCTTTTGAAGCAGCCATAACAAAATGACAAAATCTATCCATTCTTCTTGCTTCTTTTTTTTCAATGTAATCTTCAGGATTGAAATCTTTAACCTCTGCTGCTAATTTGGCTTTAAAGTCAGTATTATCAAATAGTGTTATTTCATCAATTCCACACTTACCATTTTTAATGGAATTCCAAAATGTTTCTACATCATTTCCTACAGGTGTAATTGCTCCCATACCTGTGATAACTACTCTTCTACTCATACGCTTCTCCTACCTTTACACTTTTTAATTTATACTTATTAATAAAAGTCTACTGCATTACCATACCGCCATCTACATTTATAACCTGCCCTGTTATATATGAAGCCATATCCGATGCTAAAAATCCCACTAAATTAGCTACATCTTCTGGTGAACCTAATGCCTTCAAAGGAATAGTATCTTTTATATTTTCTTTAAGCTTATCAGAAAGTATCTCCGTCATATCTGTCTGTATAAAACCAGGTGCTACAGCATTAACGGTAATTCCTCTGCTTCCAAGCTCTCTAGCTGCTGACTTAGTAAGTCCTAAAATTCCTGCCTTTGCAGAAGAATAATTCAATTGTCCAGAATTTCCTGTAATTCCTACTACAGAAGAAATATTTATTATCTTTCCAGCCTTCTGCTTTAACATTATACTACTTACATGCTTTATAGTATTAAAAGTTCCCTTTAAGTTTACATTTATTACGCTGTCAAAGTCTTCTTCCTTCATCCTAAGCAGCAAAGTATCTTTAGTAATCCCTGCATTATTAACTAATATATCAACACTGCCAAATGTGTCCTTAGCAGTTTTTACAAGTTTCTCTGCTTCTTCAAATTTACTTACATCTGCTTGAACAGCTATGACCTTTACACCTTTTTCCTTTATTTCCTCTAGAAGTTCTTCTATGCCATTAGTACTGCTTCTATAATTTACAACCAAATTTGCTCCCATATCTGCCAGTTTAAGGGCTATAGCTTTTCCAATACCTCTACTGGCACCAGTTACTATTGCAGTTCTCTCTTTCAGACTACAACATTTCATTAAGATCCCCTCCTATTCTGCAATGTTTTCTATACACTTATTTAAACTATTTAAATCTTCTATGTTAAAAGTTTTAAGTTTTCGGTTTATTTTTTTTACAAATCCAGTAAGTACTTTTCCAGGTCCAATCTCTATAAATTTATCTACTCCGTCATCTATCATTCTATTTATAGTATCCTCCCAAAGTACAGAACTCATAACCTGTCTTCTCAATAATTCCTTAATATCTTTTTCTTCTTTAATGTAGTTACCTGTAACATTAGTTATTACAGGAAGCTTTAGTTTATTTACAGATATATTTTCAAGTTCTAATGCTAGTTTATCTGATGCTGGCTTTAGCATAGATGTATGAAAAGGTCCACTTACCTGAAGCATTACTACTTTTCTTGCACCTGCTTTTTTGGCAAATTCTGCCGCTGATTCTACTGCTGCTACTTCTCCAGCAATAGCAATTTGACCTGGGCAATTAAAATTAGCTGGTTCCACTATACCTTTATCACTTGCATCTTTGCAAACTTCTCTAACTTTATCACTGTCAAGTCCTAAAACAGCAGCCATAGCACCTTTTCCCTGAGGTACAGCTTCTTGCATATACTTACCTCTTTTCTTTACAAGCTTTACTGCCTCTTGAAAGTCAAATACTCCGCTATAAACAAGGGCTGAATATTCACCAAGACTTAATCCTGCTGCAACATCGGCATTTATTCCTTTACTTTCTAAAGCTTTGAGAGCAGCTATACTAGTAGTTAAAATAGCTGGCTGCGTATTTTCAGTTTTATCTAATTCTTCTTTACTACCTTGAAAACAAATCTCACTTATTTTAAAACCTAATGCCTCATCAGCCTTGTCAAATATATTTTTACTTTCTTGAAAATTATCATAAAGTTCTTTTCCCATACCTACATATTGTGCACCCTGACCAGAAAACAAAAATGCTACTTTTCCCATAATATTATTTCTCCATCCTTTAAAATGTTTATATTAATGATCTAAATTATAAAGTTTTAATCTTTTCAAGTGTTTTATCTGCTTCTAAAAACATCTCTTTTATTATATCTTTACAATCCTGCTTTTTGCAAACGAGCCCTGCTATCTGCCCAGCCATAATAGAACCCATATTTACATCGCCCTCCTTAACTGCCTTAGGCAAAGCACCTCTCCCTAATTCTTCATATTTTTCAATTTCTGCTCTTTCCTTTTCAAGAATTTGAAATTGTCTAGTAAGCTTATTACGCAGAACCCTTACAGGATGTCCAGTAGGTCTTCCTGTAACCACTGAATCGATATCCTTTGCTTTTATAACCTTTTCTTTATAATTTTCATGTACTGTACATTCATTAGCTACTAAAAATCTCGTTCCAACTTGAACGCCTACAGCACCAAGCATAAATGCAGCTGCAACACCTCTTCCATCACCAACACCACCAGCTGCAATTACTGGAATATTAACAGCATCCACTACCTGTGGTACCAATGTCATGGTAGTAAGTTCTCCAACATGTCCTCCAGATTCGCATCCTTCAGCTATAACAGCATCTACTCCGCTTCTTTCCATTCTCTTAGCAAGTGCAACAGAAGCTACCACAGGTATAACTTTTATTCCGTAAGACTTCCACATATCAATATACTTACCAGGATTTCCTGCTCCTGTAGTTACAACTTTAACACCTTCTTCACAAACCAACTTAGCAAGTGCTTCAGCATTTTCACTTAATAGCATTATATTAACTCCAAAAGGTTTATCTGTAAGTTTCTTAGTTTTTCTAATCTCATCTCTTATGTAATCTACAGGTGCGTTAGCTCCTGCAATAATACCCAAGCCTCCAGCATTTGACACTGCCGCTGCTAACGAACTATCTGCAATCCATGCCATAGCACCCTGAATAATAGGATACTCTATGTCTACCATTTCACAAAATACGGATTTAATCATGATATCCTCCTCATTATTAAATATCTTAAAAAATAATTTACAATAAAAAATTATTTTTATTTATAATACCAATTTTTATTTGTCTAATAACCTCTTTAAATATTTTATATAGGTTACACTAATAGTAGGTCAGATATAAAGATCAAAATTTAAATTGATTATTCTCAATAAATATGTAATCTCTGTACCTGACCTCAATAATTTTGTCTTTTTTAATTAATCATCCATTCTATAAGTGCTGATCCAAAAGTTAAACCTCCGCCGAAGCCTACCAAAATAATTTTATCACCCTTTTTTAGTAATCCATCTTTATTCATTTCATCAAGAGCAATTGGAATACTTGCGGCAGAAGTATTCCCATATTTATCTAGATTAATATAGAATTTATTACTATCTATATCTAATCGTTTAGCTGCTGAATCTATAATTCGCATATTAGCTTGATGAGGTACAATATATTTAATATCTTGGACCTTACAATCTTGATTTTTTAAAACTTCCTCTATACATTTAGGCACAATTTTAGTACCAAATCTAAATATGTCCTTACCACTCATGGTAACTAAACTATTTTGCTCATTTATTGTATTAATAAAAGGATTATTTACGGGGACTGCTGAACATCCCAAAAGCTTAGCTGCATTTCTTCCATCAGATCCTGTGTATATAGATAGTATTCCATTATCTTCAGACTTTTGAAGTATAGCCGCTCCAGCACCATCACCAAATAAAACACATGTACTTCTATCGGACCAATCCACAATCTTCGAGAGTACTTCAGCTCCAATTACCAGCGCCGTCTTACATTGACCAGTTTTTATAAATTGAGTTCCTATATTCAATGCATAAACAAATCCCGTACAGGCAGCTGATATATCAAAACAAGTTGCATTTTCTGCTCCTATTTCCGCTTGAACTAAACATGCTGTTGATGGTATAAAGCTATCTGGTGAAGCAGTTCCCACAACTATTAAATCAATATCTAAAGGATCTATATCAGCATTTTTTATAGCCTGTAATGCTGCTTTTGTTGATAGAAAAGATGTATTTTCTCCCTCAGTTATTCTTCTTTCTTTTATTCCCGTTCTCGTAGAAATCCATTCATCATTTGTATCAACTATCTTTGAAAGATCTATATTTTTTATTATTCTATCAGGTGCATAACTTCCAGTTCCTATTATCTTAACATTATTCACATAACCACTCCTTGTTAGCCCTTACCTATATTTACATCTGTACTAAGCTGCAATTAAACTATTCTAAATATTTTTCTGCTTCAGTTACAAGTTCATCTAAAATTTCTTTAACTGTAACAATTTTATCTATTTTGTATGCATTGCTTCCTGTAAATAATAAACCATTATCAATATCACCCTTTACAGCATTTATAAGCGCCTTTGATATACAATAGGGGGTATTTTTAGGATTACAAGGTTTTAGACAATTGTAACACTTTGTTATTGGCTCATTTTGTTTTTTTATTTTTTCAATAAAGGAATTTCTAATAGCTCTTCCAGGCATTCCCACTGGACTAACTACAATTTCTATATCTTCCTTTTTACAATCTATAAAGGCCTGTTTATATTTTATATGTGCATCGCATTCCTCTGTAGCTATAAATCTAGTGGCAATTTGAACTCCGGCTGCACCTAACTTTATATATTTTGCAATATCTTTTCCTGAATAGATCCCCCCAGCACAAATAACTGGTATTTTCCTGCCATACTTTTTTTCAAAGGGCTTCACAGCTTCTATAACAGATATTACTATATTTTCTAAATTTTTCCTATTATCCCCAGTAAGTTCTTCCATAGAAAATCCAAGATGTCCTCCTGCATTTGGACCTTCAACAACCACTAAATCAGGTATTCTATCATGTTTTCTGTCCCACATTTTACAGATAACCTTTGCAGCCTTTGCCGATGAAACTACAGGTGCAATTTTAGTACTTGAACCTTCTACAAGACCAGGTAATGTTATTGGAAGACCCGCTCCAGATATTATTAAATCTATTTTTTCTTCTACTGCAACTTTAGCAAGTTCATCATAACAACTTATTGCAACCATGAGGTTTAATCCTATTATTCCTGTAGGGCTGATTTCTCTAGCTTTGTGTATTTCCTTCCTTAGAGCTCTAATATTGGCTTCAACTGTATTAGTTTCAAAATCTGGTTCTTTATAACCAATTTGAACTCCAGATATAATACCTACAGCACCGTAACTAGCAACAGTACCCGCCAAGCTAGAACCTGATATACCAACACCCATTCCACCTTGAACAACCGGTATGTCAGATTTTAAATCTCCTATTATTAAAGGAGGCAATTTCATACGTATCTCTTCCTTTTCTATATAGTTAAATATTAATATTATAAGTATACATTTTGATAATCAAAGTATATATAAAAAGTCCTATTTCGTCAAGAAAAAATGTTAAAATTTGTTTTTACAATTGTATGTTTTCCAGTTAAATCAAATATTATTTTTATTTATTTCTAAATATTCTTCATACAGGAAATTAATTAGTTTTTAATTACATTCTCATAAGTATTATATCATAATAAATATTTATCTATAGATATCCAAATTCATAATTAAATGTTGATACTCATAAATAGCCTAAGTAACTTAATATAAAAGATCTAAATTTATATTTCAAGTTGTATATCTAACGTTATTTAATCTATATCATCCATAAAAATTGGCAATACTATCTTTAATTCACAATCATCGATAATATTGCCATAAAATTTAATAATCTATGCATTTATGCTTATTAATTTACTATTATTTATAATAATTATTATAAAATTATCTTTTCATAAGTTTCTCAGCCGTTTTTATATTATCAGGTGCCAAATCATCTGGAACTTCTCCAGTTACATTTCCGAGAATAAATCTGGCACATTTTTTATAATTATTATTACAAAATTCTTCCTTATATTTTATAATATCTTTTTGAAAATTTTCATTTTTGTCATTGGTATTATTAATAAATGGACATAACTGCATATTAGGACAAGGCATAAAAAATTCCTCCAAGCAAACTTATTCATACAAATATATGAAATTAATCCTTGTGTTTATTCTATATTTGTAAAGTTATACTATGTGAACAAACATTAACGCAAATTACTACATATATTAAATTTTAATTATTATCTTTATTAAAATTTAATTATTACCTTCTTTTAAATATTTTATTAATTCTCTTCTAATCCAATCCAAAGTATAAGCTACGGCTCTATCTCTAATTTTTTGTCTATTACCAACTAAATTTAATTTCTTAGTTTTTACAATACCATTTATGTAAATTCCAACATAAACAAGTCCCACTGGTTTTTCATCAGTACCACCATCAGGCCCCGCTATGCCTGTAGTAGAAACCCCTATATTTGTACCAGATTCTTTAGCTATACCTTCTGCCATTTCTGCTGCACACTCACTGCTTACAGCACCAAACTTAATTAAAGTATCTTCTTTAACTTTTAATCTATTCATCTTAGCCTTATTGCTATAAGTTACTGCACCTTCTAAAAATGCCGAAGATATTCCAGGATAATTAATTAATTGTCCCGCTAAAAGACCTCCAGTGCAAGATTCTGCTGTAGATATAGTAAGCTTATTTTCTATAAGCAATTTAGCAACTACACCTTCTATAGTTTGGTTTTCTACACCATAAACATTTATATCACCTAATTTGTTTCTTATTTGTCTTTCAACTGGTTCAATTATTCTATATGCTTCTTCTTCATTGTTAGTTTTAGCTGTAAGTCTTAATATAACCTCATTATCTTTGGCATAAGGTGCTACTGTTGGATTTGTCTGATTATCTATTATATGACCTATTAAATTATCAACACTGCTTTCTCCTATGCCAGTTATCCTTAATACCTTTGATACAAGAGTTCCCTCATGGAATTTTTTTAAATAGGGAATAACTGTTTCATTTAACATTGGTATCATTTCCTTTGGTGGTCCCGGGAGTAATATGGCTATTTTATTATTTTCCTCTATAATACATCCTGGCGCAGTTCCATTATTATTTTCTATAATAATACTTCCTTCTGGAAAATATGCTTGTTTTTTATTATTTTCACTGATTTCTCTATTTATCTTCTTAAAAAACGTAATTATTTCCTGCAATGACTTATTATCTAAAACTAGTTTTTTATTAAAATATTCTGCTGCTATTTCCTTTGTCAAATCATCTTTTGTAGGTCCAAGTCCTCCGGTTGTAATTACAATATCAGCTCTATTAAGTGCAAAATTATATGCATTTTTTAGTCTTTCTGGATTATCTCCAACTACAGTCTGATAATAAACATTAATGCCAAAATTTGCTAATTCCCTAGAAATATATTGAGCATTAGTATTTAATATATCTCCAAGAAGTAATTCTGTTCCAACAGATAAAATTTCAGCTTTCATTTTTTTCACCCCATCATTTTAAATTTATATACTTTATATAAATATTTTCTATAATTATATCATAAATATATTTACATTATTCTACTCCTAATTAATTTTATAAATATATGGAATTAAAAATATATTAACTATCTAATCTTTGTAAATAAAATATATAAAAATATAAACTTAAAAGATTTGTATTTTAAAACATGAATAATTATTTATTATAGACACTATTATTATTTAGATATTTCAAAGGATCCACTGCTGTACCATTATATCGAACTTCAAAGTGTATATGCGGACCTGTGCTTCTGCCAGTACTTCCAGCCTTCCCTATTTCATTGCCAGTGTTTACTATATCTCCATTCTTCACTTCAATCTTACTGCAATGACCATAAACAGTTTCTAATCCTCCTAAATGTTTTAATATTATTACATTTCCATAACCCTCTTGTACTCCTGCAAATTCCACTTGGCCTTTCATAGCAGCCCCTATTTTAGTTCCTAAAGGTACAGCTATGTCTATGCCTTTATGAATACCTGCTTCAATAGTACCATCATTAAGTTTCACCTTTCTATACCCAAAAAAAGAACTTATTCTACCATTAGCTGGCAAGGCAAGAATTGCTAAGTTCTGATTAACAACTTCGGCTTCCTTATCCTTTATAGATACCTCTTTATTTTTGGTTTTACCCTGAGAATTGTTATCATTATTCTTAATACCAGAAGTCTCCTTTTCTTTTTCATTTATTTTACTTTCTTCATTTTTATTTACCTTTTTTATACTATTATTTTTTTCAGAAGACGAATATTCCACTTTTTTTTCTTTATCAATTGAAGCTTTTTCTGCATTTTCCAAAGCCATAGTCCTATAATAAGTAAATATACAAAAGCTAATAGTAGATATCACTAATATTACTACTTTTATAATTCTATGCTTACTTGTTAATATCAAAATCATCTCTCCTCTCGCATTAACATATTATTGACACATATTAAAAAAATATAATATCCCAATATATTATTTATCTTTAACTGCAAAATAGCACATTGTATTGTAAATAGATAATATTAAAATAAATTTTTATGTTACCAGCTTTTCATTAATGGAAATATTTATAAATTTTTTTATTATTGATTTTAATTTTATATTATAATATTATTGATTTAACAGCATAATTTTTTAATATTAAAATACTAACAAAATACATATTTAATATTAAAAACTCAATTTATAATCAACCTATATTAGTCAAGTAGGAATCGGTATTACTGGATTTGTTTATAAGCATTTTTTTAAGAAAAAATTAATCATCATCAATGATTTTATTAGATTAATGGACAAATTAAATATTATTCTTATTCAAGAAATCTACTATGTGCTTAAATAATAGATTTTCATGTTTAACCTTAATTTTAATTCAATATTTTGTTATAATAAATATAAATAATACTATATATTGTATAATTATTTTGAAAGGCGGTGATATTGTGAGTACTTTCATGTTTAAAAATAAAGCAAACAGCTATACTCCTATAAGTAATATATTTATAGATAAGTACATGCCTAAAGCAAGAGGTGAATATGTAAAAGTATACCTTTTAGGAATAAAGTATTGTATGTCTGGAGAACCAGGTATAAATTCTGCAATGTTTGCAGGTACTCTGAGTCTTCTTGAAACAGATGTAATGAATGCATGGAACTACTGGAATGATGAAGGGGTAGTAAAACTCATTCCTATAGATAATTTAGGAAATTTTAATATAGCCTTTTTAGATTTAGATGATCAAATTTCAGATAACAATGAAAATATAGACCTATTAAAAGAATTAAATAATACCTCTACTAAAGATATGCTTCAGGATATAGAAAATCTTGTTGCTAGACCACTTTCCAGTAAAGAAATGAAAATGTATATAAGCTGGATAAACGATTTTAATTTTCCACCAGAATTAATTCTCTTACTTATTGAATACTGTACCTCTAAAAATAAAACGGATTATAGATATATAGAAAGAATTGCTATATCTTGGCATGATGCTAAAATTAATACTATAGAAAATGCACAAATTTACATAAAAAAACATGAAGATAAATGGATAAAAATAAGGAAAATATTATCCTATCTTGGTATTAAAGACGCAGAAATTATGAAACCACAGCAACAGCTATTAGAAAAATGGATAAATTCTTATAAACTTTCTCTAGAAGTTATCTATAGAGCCTGTGATATTACTTTTTCTCGAATAAATAAAGCTGATTTTAAGTATATAGATGCTATTCTAACTAATTGGTTCAAAGAAGGAATTAAAACTATCAAGGATATAGATACTAAAGACTTTAAAAAAGCTAAATTTAAAAAATCATCTTCAAATTTAAATACAGGTCCTAAAACTAATTTTAACAATTATGAGCAAAGGTCCTATGATTATGATGAACTTGAAAAGAAATTATTAGGATGGGATAAAAATGATTAAAGGTTATAAGGAAGAAGTAACTAAAATGTATTCTCATATACAAGAAATTGAAGATACTGCACTAAAAAAAAGAAGATTGGAAATTTCACAAAAGATTCCAGAAGTATTAGATATAGAACGTCAGATAGCTAACCTATGTATAAATTTATCTGTTATATCTTTTAAAGATGTAAAAAATAGAGAACAGAACCTAAAAAATTTAAAAGAAAAAATTACTGATCTTAGAATAAAAAAATCTGAACTTCTAACTGCCAATGGTTATCCTATAGATTATGTTTCTCGCCATTACCTATGTAATAAATGTAAGGATACCGGATACATAGGTTCTAAAAAATGTACTTGTTATAAACAAAAGCTTGTTAAATTATATTATAAGGATTCACATTTAAATTTAATATTAAAAAATAATAATTTTGAAAATTTTAATATTAACTACTATTCATCTACTAGAACAGGTGAAGAACCAAGAAGTCCAAGAAAAAATATGGAAGAAAAAATAATTCCTTTTGTTATGGATTATATAAAAAATTTTTCATCCTCAAATACAAATTTACTTTTTTATGGTAATTCCGGTACCGGAAAAACTTTTTTATCAAATTGTATTGCAAAAGATTTATTGGACAGAGGATTTTTAGTAGTTTATAGAACTGCCGATGATATTATTCAGGAACTTAAAAAAATTAAATTTGAAAATAACTCTACTTTGGAAGACTTGCTTCTTAATTGTGATTTATTAATACTAGATGATTTAGGTACTGAGCAGATAACTGATTTTTCATCTACTGAATTATTTAATCTTTTAAATAAAAAATTATTATTGAATAAAAAAATGCTTATTTCTTCTAACTATTCTTTAGAAAGGCTTTCAAGGACTTATTCAGAAAGAATTACTTCAAGATTATTTGGTAACTTTAACCTATTCAAATTTTATGGCGAAGATATAAGAGTTAAAATTAATTTTTTAAAACAAAAATAAACCTATTTATATTATACTTAATCCCATAATAATATTATTAAATGTATTTAGCAGGAGTCTTTACTCCTGCTAAATTATTGTTTTATACTATTTATTTTATAAAAACTTTTCTAGTTAGATATTATTAAATTAATTTCAAAAAAACAAAAACTTTCTAGATATTAACCTAGAAAGTAGTGGTGCTGGCAATAGGAATTGAACCCATAACCTACTGATTACAAGTCAGTTGCTCTACCAATTGAGCTATGCCAGCTTAAAATATGGCGACCTGGAAGGGGATCGAACCCTCGACCTCTGGCGTGACAGGCCAGCACTCTAACCAGCTGAGCTACCAGGCCATATTTTGTGGTGGGCATTACAGGGCTCGAACCTGTGACCCTCTGCTTGTAAGGCAGATGCTCTCCCAGCTGAGCTAAACGCCCACAAAATGGTGACCCCTACGGGACTTGAACCCATGTTACCACCGTGAAAGGGTGGTGTCTTAACCGCTTGACCAAGGGGCCTTATTAATTTTTTGATGCTGTTCTTGCGACCTAACAATAAATATGATACAAAAAAAAACACCTAATGTCAACATAAATTTTTATTTTTTTTTATATTTTTTTTAACTACAAAAACTTAATTGTATATTTGCCCATATATCACAAAACATTCCTTATGTATTCCATAATAATTAAGGCAGTATCTTCAATAGCCCTTTTTGTTACATCTATTACTCTACAATTTAATTTTTTCATAATATTATCTGCAAATTCTAATTCCTGAAGAACTCTTTCTGCATTTGCATATTGTATGTTTTTATTAACAACACCAAACTTATCTAATCTATGCCTTCTTATATCTATAAGCTGAGTTGCTTCTATTGTAAGACCTATTATCTTTTTTCTGTTTATTTCATACAACTCCTTTGGAACAGATACCTCAGGCATTAATGGTATATTTAAAGCTTTAATACCCTTGTTGGCTAAATACATGCATAAGGCTGTTTTAGAGGTTCTAGATAATCCTATTAAAATTACATCTGCCTTCTTTATACCATTATTATCTTTACTATCATCATATTGAATTGCAAATTCAATAGCTTGAATTCTCTTATAATATTTAGAATTCATATCCCAAACAGCACCTGGTTTATATTCAGGAACTCTTTTTAATATTCTTGATATTATACTAATTGAAGGCGCTAACACATTATTTATTGGAATACCTAATTTCATACATCTTTCTATGAGAAATTCTCTAATTTCGACTAAAATTATTGTAGATATAACTATACTATTTTTTACATCTTCAATACCATTTACGAAATCGTCTACATCTTGTATCCTATTTATATAAGTTATTCTCTTAATTTCAATAGGTTCATTAAATTGACTTGAAACAGCTTTAGCTACCTGTTCTGCTGTTTCACCAATAGAGTCTGATACAGCATAAATAGTTAACATTATACATCCCCCTTTTTATAAACTCCTTAATCTAATATAAAAAAATAACTAATCAATATAAATAAAATATAAAAATCTATACAGTTTTATTAGCTGTTATATAATATAAAATATATAAAATAATATTATAATATGGAATTTTTATGCTGAAGTTCAACTAATGCACAACCCTCTATAGCAGTAACATTATTATATTTGCAATAATCTAGTATCTCTTTACTTTCTGCACCTGGTTGAATAAGTATCTTATCTATATTTAACTCACTTGCTTCTTCTAATATTTTAATACCCATCTTGGGATTTATACATAAATCTATAACATCTATTTTATATTTAACATCTTTTAGAGATGTAAATATTTCTTGCGATTTTATTTTAGGATTAACACCTGATACATTATATCCTTCATTTTTTAATCTATTTAATATTTTGTAAGCATATTTAGAGCTATTCAATACATCTCCTACTACTACCCAATTTTTATAATTCATTAAATTACTAGCATTCATATCCTTAATTCCCCTTTTCTCATTACAATAATATCTAATTAATAAAGGTAAATTTATATTATTGCAATATAAAATACTTTCACAATGCTATTATAAACTAAATACATATAAATATCCTTAAAAATATTTAGTTTAAATCAGAAGCTGCACTTTTGCCTGCAATATAGCCTGAACTCCAAGCCCATTGAAGGTTAAATCCTCCACAATCACCGTCTACATCTAATACTTCTCCACAAAAATATAAATTATCTATAATTTTTGATCTAAGAGTATCTATCCCTAAATATTTTGTGTCTACTCCTCCTGCCGTAACCTGCGCATTATTAAAGGAATTAGTACCACTAACTTTAAACTTCCAGCTTTTAAGTAAACTATATATATTTTTTTTCTCTTGCCAAGTTAATTCTATACAAGGCTTATGTATATTATCTAATTGTGCTTCCTTTAAAATTATAGGTATCATTTTTTTGTTAATTATTCCAATCAATGAATTGAAAACACTTCTATAATTAAACATTCCCCAATGATTTTCTAAAAATTCTATTAAATTATCCATTGTATATTGAGGTAACATATCAATAGTTATATCTACGCTTTTTCCATCTTGAAGAGCTTTTGATGCAATACCACTTATTTGTAGTATAGGCGGACCTGATATACCATAATCAGTGAAAAGAATCTCTCCAAATTCACTTCTTTTTTTCTTATCATTAATCCAAACATGAGAATATCCATTGAATTTTATCCCTGATAGTGCCTTTAAGTTTTTGTATTTAAGGTGTAATTGTACTAAAGCTGGAATGGGATTAATTATATTATGACCAAAAGATTCAGCAATAGAATAACCACTACCGTCAGAACCTGTTTTAGGGGCAGCCTTTCCTCCTGTAGCCACTATCAATCTATTACAACAAAATGTATCCTCCTCATTACATATAGAAATATTAATTTTAGAATTTTTCATATTAATTTCTTTAACTTTTTTATTTAGATATACTGGAATTTCTCTTTCCTCTATAGCCATTCTAAAAGTATCTAAAACAGATGAAGCTTGAAAAGACATAGGATAAACTTTGCCATCTTCTAATACAGTAAGAGGTAGTCCTATAGAATTAAAAAATGTTTTTGTCTCTTTAAAACTAAAATTCTTCAAACAATATTCGAAAAATCCATAATTATCACTATGATACCTGGAATAATCTTTACATGTATTACTTATATTACATCTACCATTACCTGTAGTAAGCAACTTTTTACCGATTCTATCATTTCTCTCTATAATAGCCACATCTTTTCCTAAGTCTTTAGCTGTAATAGCTGCCATAATTCCAGATGCACCGCCACCAACTATAATAATATCATGTTTCAAATTTTTTCTCTCCTTCATAATAAACCAAACTATAATTTATTCTTTAATCCATGTAGTTTTAACTAAATTTAATCTATCTCCATTAGAATTCAAAAGAGATGTATAAATTATATATCCATTATCAACTTCCACTGTTTCTCCTAAAGCTTTAACAACTTCTCCATAAGCAGTTTCTTTGTCATAATTTATTTTTAATTGACTAAGTTTATAATTGTTAATTATATTTTTTGGAATTGTCTCCAGTGCCCAAGAAACATATTTTACATTATTTACATGCTTATTTGTGTCTATATCACTATATCTTACAACAAAATTTTTTTCCTCAGTAATATTAATTGGAACTTTTAATTTTTCAAATTCAATTGGACTACTATCCTTTTTAGTAAGGCCAAATTTTTCAATTATTTCATCTTGAATTTTGCATGGTCTTCTTCTCTTTATATTTATCATAAACCATAGTGAATTAGCCTGAGCGATGGTTTCTCCCGAAGAGTTTATAATATCAAATTTTCTGTAAGCATAAAATGTTCTTACCGAATGTGCCCAAGTTCTTACTCTCAATTTTTCCCCTAACATAGCATATTTATATATTTTTATATCCCATTTATATACAACCCAAGCTATATTGTTTTTCAAAAGATAATCTATTCCCATATCTAAACTTTCTGAATGATTTAATGCTAAATCTTCAAAATAATTTATAAAAGTTGCAATAAAAACCCTTCCATTTCTATCTACTTCATAATGATGAATCTTATAATATTCTTCATATATTTTATTTCCCATATTATTTCTCCCCCATAGTCATTAATGAATACAATATGTAAAAATTAAAAATAAGCACTGAATTTAAAATAAACCCAGCGCTCATAATTTCTAAAATTTATGTTTATAAATTATTTGTTTAATGCTGCTAATAAATCATCTAAATCTAATGCATGAACTACTGCAGCTTGTTCTAATGTTTCACCTTGAGATGATGGACATCCTATACATCCCATACCAAAGCTCATTAATACTTGTGCTTTTTCAGGATAAGTTCTTACTACTTCACCTATAGTTGTATCTTTATTAATTTCCATAATTTATACCTCTCTTCTCTTAATATTTAGTATTTATATTATAACACATTTAATAAACTGTTAAAGTATGTTCTGTTATTTTTAGCTATAATATATGAATATTATACAATTATATCTCACTAACCACAATAGTCTGATCTCTTCTTGGTCCAACTGAAACTATAGAAACTTTTGTATCTGTTAGTTCTTCTATCCTTTTAAGATAAATTTTGGCATCACTAGGAAGATCCTCATAGGTTCTTGCAGCCTCTACACTAGAATCCCAACCATCAAATTCTTCATATACTGGCTTACAAAGAGCTAAATCCTCAAGGCTCGCTGGCACATAGTCTATAATATTTCCATTAAGCTCATATCCTACGCATACTTTTACTTTATCTATTCCAGCTAAAGTATCTATTTTAGTTACAGCAAAACTTGTAAGACCTGAAACTCTAGCTGCTGATTTTAAAATTACAACATCAAGCCATCCACATCTTCTTGCCCTTCCTGTAGTTACACCATACTCATGGCCTTTATCTCTTATGTGTTCTCCCATTTCATCAAAAAGTTCTGTAGGAAAAGGTCCTTTTCCTACTCTGGTTGTATATGCTTTAGCAATACCTATAGCACTATTAATCATAGTAGGTCCTATTCCAGCTCCAGTACATACACCTCCTGCAATTGTACTAGATGATGTAACAAATGGGTATGTTCCATAATCTATGTCTAATAAATTTCCTTGAGCTCCTTCAAACAGAACATCTTTACCTTGCTTTATTTCATTATAAACTCTTACAGAGGCATCAGCTACAAAGGCTTTCATTTTCCCTGCATATCCTAAGTATTCGTCATATATAGTTTCAAAATCAAAGGTATCCATACCATATGCTTTAGATAAAACAGTATTTTTATCAGAAATGTTTTCTCTAAGTTTTTCTTTAAAGACATCCTTATGCATTAAATCACATACTCTTATTCCACATCTCTCAGCCTTATCTGTATAACAAGGTCCTATACCCTTTCCCGTAGTGCCTATATCATTTTTACCTCTTATTTTTTCTTTTGCCCCATCCAAACTTCTATGGTAAGGCATTATAAGCTGTGCTCTATCACTAATTAGTAATTTTTCAGGTGTAACCTTTACTCCTAAACCTTCAAGATATTCTATTTCTTGAAACATAGCTTTAGGGTCTAAAACTACTCCATTTCCTATTACATTTAACTTATCTTCATATAATATACCTGATGGTATAAGATGAAGTTTATACTGCTTTTCACCTACTTCAACAGTGTGGCCTGCATTATTTCCGCCTTGAAATCTAACAACTACATCTGCTTCCTCTGCAAGATAGTCTGTCATTTTACCTTTACCTTCATCACCCCACTGAGCTCCTAAAACAATAAATGCTGACATAATAATTCCTCACTTTCCATTCGGATTAAATTTAACTTGATTTTACTATATTTCTAGCCACTATAACACCAGTTACAGATGCTTGCATAAGTCCTCTCGTAATTCCAGCTCCATCACCTATAGTATATAAATTCTTTATTTCTGTCTCAAATTTCTCATTTGTTTCAATCTTACTTGAATAAAATTTCACTTCAATTCCATATAGAAGTGTATTCTTACTATATAAACCAGGTGCAATTTTATCAAAAGCTTTTAAAGCTTCTACTATCGAAGTCAGATATCTTTGGGGAAGTACAAAACTTAAATCACCAGGTACTGCTGATTTCATAGTTGGTATAGTTGTTGATTTTTTAAGTCTCGATTCATTTGTTCTTCTTCCCATAAGTAAGTCGCCAAGCCTTTGAACCATTATTCCTCCACCAGTCAACATATTGCCAAGCTTTGCAATGTATTGACCATAATCTATTGGCTGATTAAAAGGTTCTGTAAAAGTAGTCGAAACAAGCATAGCAAAGTTAGTATTATTTGTTCTTAATTCTTTTTCTCCATAACTATGTCCATTCACAACTGCCATCCCCTGATCATAATGTTCTTCAGATACTACTCCACCAGGATTCATACAAAAAGTCCTAACTTTATTATCAAAGGTATCAGAATAATAAACAAGTTTTGCTTCATATAAATCTTTAGTCAAATGATCCATAATTGAATTTGGCACTTCTACTCTAACACCTATATCCACTTCATTATTGGTGGTTTTTATACTTAATCTTTTCGCTTCCTTTGTAATCCATTCAGCTCCACCTCTACCTGGAGCAACCACTAAATTTTTAGTTTGAATTCTAAATTCTCCTGATTTGTTTTTTATATCTATTCCCTTAATCTCATTATCTTCGGCTATTATATTTACAGCCTCTGTAAGTTCTTGAAATTCAGTATTAGTTTCTTCTATGAGATACAGGTACATTTTTTTTAGAACTTCATATGCAAGCTCAGTACCTAAATGTCTTACAGGACATTCAACAAGGCGAATATTATGCTTACTAGCTTCATATTTTATCTCATCTATTTTTTCATTGTTTAAACCATAAACAATTTTATTAGCCCCAAAATTTAGATATACATCATCACAATAATTTATTAGGTCCTGTGATTCTTTCTGTGAATAATAATCTAAAATTCGACCTCCAACTTCTGGACTTAAAGATAATTTACCGTCAGAAAAAGCACCTGCCCCTGACCATCCAAAAGTTATTCCACAAGGATTACAATTTATACATTTACCAGTCTTTCTTGCAGGACATACTCTTTTTTCAATATTTCTTCCTCTATCAATTATTAAAACACTTAATTCTGGTTTAATTTTTGCAATTTCCAGGGCAGTAAAAATTCCTGCTGGACCAGCTCCTACTATAACAATGTCATAATTAGTTTTCAACTTGTATCCCTCCCTTTAACATATTATCAGAGCAATGGAAGCTAGTCAATACAAGTGACGAATATTAATACAAGCTTAAATTTTATAGTTCGTATTAAATTTTTTAAAAAAACAAAATGGCTTTCCCTTTATTGAGAAAGCCATTTTGTTTTTTATTTTATTTAAAATATCTATTTAATAAACCTTTGAAAGCTTTTCCATGACGAGCTTCATCTTTACACATTTCATGAACAGTATCATGAATAGCATCGTAATTAAGTTTCTTAGCTAAAGTTGCTAATTCCTTTTTACCTTTGCAAGCACCATATTCTGCTTCTACTCTAACTTCAAGATTTTTCTTAGTATCAGCACCTACAACTTCTCCAAGAAGTTCTGCAAACTTAGATGCATGTTCTGCTTCTTCAAAAGCTATTCTTTTATAAGCTTCTGCTACTTCAGGATATCCTTCTCTATCAGCTTGACGGCTCATAGCAAGATACATTCCAACTTCAGTACATTCACCAGTAAAATTAGCTCTTAATCCTTCTACTACTTCTGCATCTACACCAGCAGCAACTCCAATTTTATGTTCATCTGCCCATTCTTCTTTATCATCAGTCTTTTCTACAAATTTATCTTTTCCTGCACCACATTGAGGGCATTTTTCTGGTGCTTCTTCTCCTTCAAATACATATCCACAGACTGAACAAACAAATTTCTTCATAATAAATTATTCCTCCTAAAATTTTATTATTTATATTATTATTTAATTTTTATTTAAGGTAAATGGTAACGCCATCACCAACATTTATTATTATATAATAATTATTATCGATAATCAAGTACTTTTTCAATAAATTTTTAATTTTTCAAATTTATTTTCTAAGATCCACATAATTAATAAATACTACATATGAATATATTTTATAAAATTATATTTATATGTAGTATTTTATATAGAATTCATTTCCTAGAATTATATATCTTTTATTATTCTTAAAGCATTTTTATAAAATATTTTTTCAATACTATCTTCGTTAAAACCATTTTTTTTCAATTCATTCTCAAGCTTATACATTTCTGATGTATCTTTTATCTCAACATCACAATCTATTCCATCAAAATCACTGCCTAATGCTATCACATCTATTCCTCCAATTTTGTAAATATGTTTTATATGAAGAATAATATCATCTATTTTGCTAGTAGTACTTTTACCTAAAAATTTATTATAAAAATTTATTCCCATAATTCCACCTCTATCTGATAGCTCTTTTATCATGGAATCAGTTAAATTTCTTGGATGATTAGCTATAAATCTAGAATTAGAATGGGATGCAATAAATGGTCTCTTAGAAGCTGCAGCTACATCGTAAAATCCCCTATCTGAAAGATGTGATACATCAATAATCATATGAAGTCTATTCATTTCTTCTACCACTTCATATCCAAATTTAGTTAATCCTTTTCCCATATATTCTTTTTTTAAATTTGGAAAGCCTATTTCATTTGGATAATTCCAAGTTAAAGTTATTAACCTTACTCCCAATCTATAAAAATTTCTCAAATTACATAACTTACCATTTAAAGCTTCTCCACCCTCTATAGTTAAAAATGCAGATAACTTATTCTCATTGTTATTATTAATTAATTCATCATAAGATTTTACAAATCCTATTAAATCATCATTATCTTTTAATTCTGTATAGAACTTATCTACCATAGCTAAGCAATATTCCAGTGGATCATCAATAAGTCTTGAATTTATAAATAGAGCAAAAAACTGTGCTAGATTATTACCACCTTTTAGTTTTTGAATATCCACACTAAAATTATTTTTTCCTAAATTAGATGTATGGGGATTATCCATAAGTTTTGAAATAGTATCACAGTGAAAGTCTATTACTTTCATATATATACCTCCAATATATAAGCTCTATATTACATTATAACACTATTGTGAATAAATTTTTATCTATGTTATCGACTAAAATACTATAATGTATTTATATTTCTCATATATTTGTCGAAAATAATCGATAAGCTTTTTGAAATTCTGAATTATTTATTATATATTTATACTTTTCATAAAAAACAGCTTGACTTTATGTGCAATGATTGATATCATTTAATTAGTTAATAAGTCGATTTTTGTTATTTAAGGGGGATCTTGTGATGAAATCAACAGGAGTTGTAAGAAAAGTAGATGAACTAGGTAGAGTGGTTATTCCTATAGAATTAAGAAGAACATTAGAAATAGGAGAAAAAGATGCTCTAGAAATATATGTGGAAGGCGAACATATAATTTTAAAGAAATATCAACCTGCTTGTATTTTCTGTGGAGATGCAAGAGATGTTACAAATTATAAAGGAAAAAACATCTGTAAAAATTGTATGAGCGAATTAAAAAATGATTAATTAAAGTAAGCTTTTAAAACTTTGATTTAATATTGCTTTTAACAATATTAAGGAGAATGTAGGAAATTTATTTTCCCATATTCTCCTTAAATTAATTTATTATATATTAAAATTTCTTATTTTGCCCATTCACTTCTTATATCCTTCATAGCATCTCTAATGAGATCATAACCATTAGCTCTTTCCTTTTTTTCTACAGAATTATTTAATCTAACTATTATTCCCATAGGATTTTCAAGTGTCAATTCTTCATTTATACCAGTTAACACCCAAATAGTTTTATAATTATAAGGTTTAACTATAAGTTCTTTTTCTCCCACTCCATCTGTAAAAAATATAACTACATAATCTCTAAGCCTTTTATCATATATATATTGAAATACTGGAGAAAATTTAGTGCCTCCTTTAGTATTTATCTTTTCTTTAATATCTTTTATATTTTTAACTTTATATATCCTTCTTATTTCTTCATCACATTCAATTATTGATATGTCAAAAGGATAATTTTTAACTATGGAAAAAATTTCTATCATGGATTGTTCTATTTCTCTATCTGTTATACTTCCACTAATATCAATAGCTATTAGTATTTTTACTATTCTATTTGATAATTTTCCTCTTATATCTAATCTATTAGGCTGTCTTCTATCTTTTCTTGTTACAGTTTTTTTATGACCTGATGGTAGTGTACCAATTATATTTTTAAGATAATCTTTCCATGTAATTTCAGATCTTCTATTAAGTGCCTTCATAAGTACATCTATACTTTCAGGCACTTTCCCTTTATATGCATTGTTGGCCGTCTTTTTTATTATTTCATCTATTTGACCTAAAGTAATATCATCGTCCATATCACTCCAAATTTCATGTAATTTTAAAAAATCCTTTTCAAATTCCTCTTGCTTTTTAATTTTTTTATCTATACCCTTCTGTATCTTCTGGGCATATTGTTCCATAGTCTTATCTTCTTCTAGTTCTATGTTATAAGCTAATTTTACATTTTCAAGCTTTGCTGACCATGGTGGTAAATACATCAAATATTGATTTATAGATACATCCATAGCAAGATTTATAGCAAGCTCACTATATTTATTTTTTAATTTTTTTGCTCTTATATAATGTTTACTCATAATATGATATATTTCATGTTTAATTAAAGCTTGCATTTCCCTTAGTGTACACTCTAAAAATATAGTTGGATTAAAATACGCTGTAAAGTATGCACCAGATAATTTCGTTTCTAAGGCAGTAGAAAGTTTAAAATTTATTTTTCTTTTAATCTGAATAAAAAATAATCCAAAGAAATTTTCATCACCTGTCATAAGAGATAAATTACACATTGCTATTAATTGTAAAAATCTTTTCTCAAATTCAGTAGAACTATCAATTCCTATTTGAGCTTCTTCATACAGTTCCTTTTTTAAAATTTCAAATTTATTTTGATCCATACCTTTCTTCCCCTCTTAATTTAAATATATAGAAAAGAAGTCTTCAATAAAATCTTTATTCATTAAGAATTCCCTGTAGATATTATCTTCATAACTTTCTTTAAGTTCTTTCATTATAGCAAGCCTTAAATCTGATGGATAATATCTGAGTAATTTAGAAAATATATCTATCATTTGTATTCTATCATCACTATTTTTTATATACTCAAAAACATTTTTAGCTATTAAATATAATCTTGAGTGATTTTCACTTTTTATTTCTTCTATGATTTCTGAAGTTAACCTATCCTCTAAAAACATTCTTTCTGGGGTAATAATAGGTCTCTTATTGCTATCTATAAAGTTCATAAATTCCTGTGCTATACTGTTTCCAACATTTCCCTTTATAACATTATATATAATATTCTTATGTACTGCTTTAGATTTGCTTAAATATAATCTATATGCATTAGAAACTCTCTCCCAGCTTCTTGGTGTTGCCTTTACCATTTCTATTGAATTAGGAGTATGAAGATATTCCGGAAATAAAGATATAAAATTTACTATATCTTCATGTATGTTTTGAATTTTATCATTTTTTTCAATACCCCAACCAATCCAGCTCTTTGCATCTGCTTCTACTTCTATCCATACAAAACGATCTTCTTGTGCTGCATCCATATCTACTACTTGATAATCTGTATTATTGTATTTTTCATATTTATTAGAAGGGTTCATAGCAGCTACAACTTTTACTTGTCTAGGTATTTTAAAACTATTTATTTCTCTATCAAGTATTATATTCATTAATTCTTGTTGTACACTATGTTCACAACGATTTAATTCATCTATAAATAATATTATTGTTTTATCAGAATCTTTACTTAAAACTCTATCTATTTCCTGCAGCTTAGTATGCACAGCATAAACAGTTCTCTTAATCTTAATTGCTTCACCATCTACATGCATTATATAATCTTCTACAGTAGGGAGTCCTCCTATTTCACCTTCCTTTAACATATTTCCATCTATATTAATATAATAATAATTGTTTTTCTTACAAAAACTCTTTATAATAGTAGTCTTTCCAATACCACTTTCTCCTACTAATAGTGGAACTCCACCACTTTCTATAACTAACTCTACGCATTTCAATGCATCATTAAAATTCATATTATACTTCTCCCTCTATAATCTTTGATTTTCTTTAATATACTCACTTATTCTTAGATTTTCATAATTGATAAAATAAAGCTTATGGATAGAATTTATATTTATAAGATATATTGGAACTATAGGCCCGACCTAA